>OCTX012291695.1_pt1 | contig 83238 bp, 52 predicted proteins | sample 1539691 | NCBI WGS metagenome assembly OCTX01 (sample SAMN02144231, study PRJEB22623) | gut metagenome | biome: sheep rumen | host: Ovis aries | place: New Zealand
GAAGGCGGGCGAGGAGTCTTGCTCATCGAACGACTTTGAGCGATTAGACAACGGCGCATTGAGCGCCGCACCGCCGCTTTTTTGATTATATACAATGAGAGACGGCAAAGAATGCCGTCTCTACGGTTCTGGGTGATCGGTTATCGGTTATCGGGAGAGACGGCAAGGAAACATAAAGAGAGAGACGGCAAGGAATGCCGTCTCTACACATGGTCGCACCGAGAACCGTGGCGTTGCCGTTATTTTGTTGCCAATTACTTACCGCCACCACCGAGGGAGATATACAGCGCGATGAGTGCCTGAGCGCCATCGTAGAGGTTGGATGCCTCATTGAGTTGGGCCGTCAGGAGCGACTCTTGTGCCGTCAGCACCTCGAGGTAGCTGGCCTTACCGCTGTTCATCAGTTCGTGGGTACCGGTACAAGCATCCTGCAGCACCTCGACCTGACGTTTGTAGAGCACGTCTTTGTCGCGTGCCAACTGGCAGTCTGTCAGATAGCCGTTGACCTGGTTACCGGCATTGATGACGGTCTGGACGTAGCTGTTGAGCTTATCCTCCTGGCTGAGTTTGGCTATCTTCAGGTTGGCTCGAAGTTTGCCTTGCCCGAAGATAGGTTGCGTCAGCGAGGCTGCAATCTGCATCAACAGCGCCCCCGGATTGGCGATAGCACCACCGTTATTGGTCCAACCGATGAGGCCGGATAGCGAGATAGAGGGGAAGAAAGCCGAGCGGGCCAATGCGGTATTGTAGAACGCCTCAGCCAGGGCCTGGTCGGCAGCCTTGATATCGGGACGGTTCTGCAGCAGCGTAGCAGGCACGCCGGTGCTGTAGCGCTCGGGCAGTTCGTACCTACCCCACTCGCCGCGGGCAATGCTCTGCGGCGTGATGCGCAACAGTTTGCATATTTCGTTCTCCACGCTACGGATAGCGCGTTGGACCTCCACAATCTGCATCTTGACATTCAGGTTAGACGACTCCATCTGGCTGACGGCGGTAGAATACGCCCTACCATTCGCCCAGAGGGCGCGCTCGGTCTCGAGCGAGAGGTTCCAGAGGCTATCGGTCTGGATGAGGATTTGAAGTTGCTTATCCAGCAGCAGCAGTTGAAAATACTCCTGCGCCACGGTGGAGATGAGGTTAGCCTGCATGGCGTCGCGCGAGGCTTCGGCTTGTGCCAACAGGGCTTTGGACTTACGCTTATTCACCGTAGCAGAACCGGCTATACCGATGTTCCAGTCCACGGCAATGGGCACATGGTACGTATAGGTCGGGCTGCTGAACGAACCGCCCGCCGGCAGCGTACCGGCTACACCGGCTTGCGGCGCGAGGCTGATAGAGGGCAGATAAGCCAGTTTGGCGGCACGCAGCGAAGCCTGTGCCTGCATGACGGTAATCTGCGCCGACTTCAAGTCGGTATTGCGAACCAGCGCCGAATCAATCAAGTCACGCAGCAGGGGGTCGGTGAAGAACTCGCGCCAGGAGATGTCGGCGATGGTAGTCTCAGCCTGCAGGCTCTCAATGGTATCACCCGTACCAAACAAGTGGTCCGGAGCTTCCGTCTGCGATTGGTATTTGCGGTACACGCCGCAAGAGTTTAGGACCGCGCAGCAGATAATGAATAATGAATAATGAAAAAATCGTGCCTTTTGGCTAAGAATAATGAATATCTTTTTCATAATTTTCTTTCCTTTCACTTTTTATTCCTTTCACTTTTCTTATCTCGTTTCACTCGAACGATTATTTCATTCTTCAATCTTCACTTTTCATTTCTTCTTCGCTTTCCTCTTTCACAGGGCTGCCGCTGATTTTCTCATGCAGGTTCTGGAAGATGATATAGAATGCCGGTACGACGAACACCAGTGCCAGCGTTCCTACCGCCATACCACCGGTCACACCGATAGCGAGCGCACGGTTTCCGTTAGCGCCTGCACCACCTTCGATAATCAACGGAATCATACCGGCAATCATCGTAACAACGGTCATGAGGATAGGACGCAGACGGTCCTCACAGGCTCCAAGAGCCGCCTCCACAATACCCATGCCTTGCTTGCGTTTCTCAACCGCGAACTCGGTGATGAGGATGGCGGTCTTGGCCAACAGACCTATCAACATGATGACACCGGTCTGCAGGTAGATATTGTTTGCCTGACCGCAGACCCACGACAACGCAAACGAACCCATCAAACCGAACGGCACGCTCAGTAGCACAGCCAGCGGGATAAAGTACGACTCGTAGAGCGAGGCGAGAATCAAATATATCAGCAGGATACAAACGAGGTAAATGAGTACGGTGAGGTTGGACTTGCTGTTCGCCTCCAACTCACGACTCATACCGCCGTACTCGTAGGCATAGCCGGTAGGCAGATATTCTTTGGCTACCTCCGCAATGACGCGTTGCACATCGCCCTCGCTATAACCCGCGTCGGGTTGGATGTAACAAGCAATTGACTGATAGAGGTTGAATCGTTTCTGGGTAGCGGAACCCACGGAAGGCGTCAGCGTCACGAACTGCGCTATCGGAGCCATCTCATTGCCTATGCGCACAAAGATGTTATTGAGCGAATTGGGATCGAGACGATATTCGGGTGCAGCACCCGCCATGACACGATAGACCTTGCCGTACTGGTTAAAATTGCTGATATACGCACTACCGCAGAACGCGCCAAGGGTATTGAGCACCGCATCCGGTGAGATACCGGCTCGGTCGCACTGTGTGGCGTTGACATCGACCTTGTATTTCGGGAACGACTCATCGTACAACGATTGTGCAATCTGTACCTCCGGCCGTTGCTGCAAGGCAGCGAGGAAGGCATTGACCACCTCGTTGAACCGGCTCATATCACCGCCTTGCAGATCTTCCATCTGCAGGTCTATACCGTTATTATTACCATAACCCGGTATCTGGGGCATCTGGGTGGGGAAAATCTTGGCATCCTTGATATCCTCGCAGGAGTAGTACAGTTTTGCCATCACCATATCTATATAGTGCTCCAATCCCTTGCGCTCGCCCCAGGGCTTGAGCCGGACGACGAGCGTACCGTAGTTGACGCCGGTTCCGGAGACGATACCAAAACCGGAAATCTTGGCATAACTCTCGACCTCCTCGAGCCGCAGCACATGTTCCTCTACTTGCGCCATGATTTTATCGGTCTCGACGAGCGGCGAACCGGCAGGCGCCGTCACATCCACGAGGAAGACGCCCTGGTCCTCCTGCGGAACAAGTCCGGCAGGCAGTGCGCGCATCGCAAACACCATGATTACCGCCGCGCCAATGAGCAATAACCACGCACGACGGGGTTTTTGCAGGAACTTAGACACGCCGTTTTTGTATTTACCGAGAATCGCATTGTATGCCGCGTCATAGGCTTTCTTGACGCGTGCACCGAAACTATCCGAAGCCTGAGCGCTGTTGGCTGAAGGCTTGAACAAGACAGCCGTCAGCGCAGGGCAGAGCGTGAGTGCAGAGAGACAGCTCAGTCCGACAGAAGAGGCGATGGTGATACCGAACTGGGTAAAGAACGTACCGGAAGTACCGGGCATGAAGGTGACGGGGATGAACACCGCCATGAAGACGAGTGTACACGAAATAACCGCTACCGTCACTTCGCTCATCGCGTCTTTGGTAGCCTTATAGGCCGAGGTATAGCCACTCTCCATCTTCGCCATCACCGCCTCGACGACCACTATCGCATCGTCAACCACCGTTCCAATGGCGAGCACCAAGGCAAAGAGCGTCAGAATATTCAGCGAGAATCCTGCCACCTTGACCACCGCAAACGTGCCGAGTAGCGACACAATGATGGAGATGGACGGGATAAGCGTAGCCTTGAAGTTCTGCAGGAAGAAATAGACGACGAGTATGACAAGGATGATAGCGATAATAAGCGTCTCCACCACATTGTGGATAGCGGCATAGAGGAAGTCATCGGAGGTCTGCAGTATCGTGAACTCCAAGCCGGAGGGCATCGATGCCGAAATGTCCTTATAAATATCGTTGATAGCGGCATTGACCTGGGTAGCATTGGCTCCCGGAGCCTGATAGATGATGAATGCTACGCCGGGCTGACCGTCCACGCGGGAGGAGAAGCTGTAGTTCAGCGCACCGAGTTCCACATCCGCCACATCGCTCAGATGCAGCACATTCCCTTTGTCCGTACGCAGGACGATGGACTCAAACTCGTCTATCGACTGCAAACGTCCCTTGTACTCGAGGTTATACTGGTAGGTATTACCACTCTGTTCACCGAGCGAACCCGTGGCTGCCACCATGTTCTGATTGCCGATAGCGGCGAAGATATCCTCCGGCGCGATGCCGTAGCGCGCCATTACATCGGGTTTCATCCATATACGCAGCGAATAGGTGTTACCCAAGAGTTGGACCGAGCCGACACCCGTGACACGCAGTAAACGCGGCTTGACGTTGATGTCGATAAAATTGGCAATAAAGTCGTTGTCAAACTTACCATCACGGCTCACAAGTGCCGTAATCTGCAGGATGTTGTTCTGCCGTTTCTCAACTTTGACACCTACCCTCGTTACCTCCTGGGGCAACAGACCTAAAGCCGCCGAGACACGGTTCTGTACGTTCACCGCCGCCATATCAGGGTCGGTACCCTGTTTGAAGAACACATTGATATTGACATCACCGGTAGCCGAAGCCTCCGAAGTCATGTAGGCCATGTTCTCCACACCGTTCACGGCTTCCTCAATAGGCATGACCACGGATTTCATGACCGTGTTCGCATCGGCACCGCTGTAGGAGGTGCTAATCATCACCGTCGGCGGCGCGATGTCCGGGTACTGCTCTATCGGAAGTGTCTTGAGGCATATGAAGCCCACCAAAGCAATCAGCAGCGATATACACACCGCCATCACTTTTCTATCTACAAAAATATTACCTTTCATATATTCTTTTAGCGTTAGCGGTCTACCAAATTACGCGGTCATTTTCGTGAACGTTAGCTGCGCCTTTGGCTACGATGGTTTCGCCCACTTCGGCACCGGAGAGAAGCACGGCACGCTGTCCGTCACCTAATTCTTCAATCTCCACGAGGGCGCTGGTGGCCAGGCTGTCGGCACCTACCTTATAGACTAACACCTTATCTTGTATGCGCACGATAGATGTCAGGGGCACAAGAACCACATCCGCCCATTCGACAGGCATCACTACCGTGCCTTGCATGCCGGAGAACAGTTCGCCATCGGGGTTGGGGAAGGTCACATAACACGTCACCGAACCCGTACTCTGATCCACCATACCGGAGAAACTGGTGATGCGTCCTTTATAACGGTACTCTCCGCCCTCCTTGAATCGAAGCGTCATCGGAGGAGCGAGCTTTACCAACTTGTCGAGGCTGCCGGATTCAGCCAGCAAAGCGTGAATCTGACTCTCTGTAAGCGAGAAACTTACCTCCATCTCGCTCACACCCGCTACGCGTGTGAGCATCGTGCCTTCTGCAATCACGTCGCCTACGCGCGGAGTGATATTTCCCACCAAGCCATCCACGGGACTCTTGATGGTGCAGTAGTCCAGACGCAGTTCGGCATCGCGTACGGCAGCTTGTGCCTGTGCCACCTGCGCCTCAGCCGACTGCAGGGCGTTCAGGCTGGTACGCAGCAAGTAGTCGCTGATGATGCCCTGACGCGCCAGATTGCGGTTACTCTCGGCTTCGAGCTGGGCATTGTCACGTCGCGCAATAGCTGTTTGCAGGTCAGCTTTGGCGTGCTCCAGACTATTCAAGGCCGTACGGCTGTCTATCAAGAACAGCACATCGCCGGCCTTCACACGCTGACCGTTCTTCACCTTAATCTCGTCGAGCGTACCCGAGCAGCGTGATACAATCGATACATCGCCGGCACCTTTGATAGCCGCACTCCATTTCAGCATAGCTGTCACCGTCTCGCGGTGAAGCGTCAGCGTTTCATAACTCGTGTGCTGCTCTTCCGGCATCTTCACGCAGCCGGCCAGACAGACACACATTCCTAAAACAGGAATAAACCAATTTCTTTTCATTATTGCTCGTTTTTTTATTTATTTCGTAAGCAACGCACACAAAATGACGTGCAAAGATACTACTTTTTTTCGATATATCCAAAAAAAAGACAAAAAAAATCAATTTTTCTTTCATTTTCGTCAAAAAAAAGTTTCCCCGACTTCACCGAACCGTTCCCGAACCAATCCCGAGGGAATCTCGAACCATTTCCGAACATTTTCTGAATTTCAAAAAAAATGCAGCTATTCATTATTCATTAATCATTATTCATTAAAAAAGTTTGCGTATGTGAAAAAAAAGTGCTAACTTTGCAGCCGATTTTGATTTTGCCTAAAAAACGAGTACAAACGATATGAAAAAGACAATCACCTTGGTAGCAGCACTATTCACCCTGGTGGCCTGCTCCAACCGTCCGGCTAAACAACAGACGCCGGATCTCAACACGTTTCCGTATATGGTAGAAGAATTTGCAGACCTCGGGCTGTTGCGTTACCGTGTGCCCGGTTTTGAGGACCTCAGCGTGCAGCAGAAGGCCCTTGTGTATTACCTGAACGAAGCCGCCCTATGGGGACGGGACATTCTCTTTGACCAAAACGGTCGCTACAACCTGCGTATCCGCCGTACCTGCGAGAAACTGTACCTCGGCTATCAGGGCGACCGCACCACCGCTGACTGGCAAGGCTTTGAGACCTATCTCAAGCGCGTTTGGTTCTCCAACGGTATTCACCACCACTACGCCGAGGATAAGTTCCTGCCCGCCTGCTCCGATCAGTGGTTTCGCCAGGCTTGCGCCGAGACGGGTATTGACCTGAGCGACGAACTCGTCAGCGTCATCTTCGACCCCGCCGTGATGGCGAAGAAAGTCAACGCTGCCGATGGCGAAGACCTCATCCTCACATCCGCCTGCAACTACTACGACGGGCTGACACAGCAGGAAGCCGAAGCGTGGTACAACGCACACAAGGATAACTCCGCCGAACCCAAATGGATCGGCCTCAACAGCAAGCTGGTCAAGAATGCCGATGGAGAGATTGTAGAACGCGTCTTCAAGGCCGAGGACGACGGGCTGTACCACGAAGCCCTGCAGCATGTGGTGGAGAATCTGGAAAAAGCCCTGCAGTATGCCGAAAACGACCAGCAACGACTGGTTATTCAGAAACTCATTGACTTCAACCGTACCGGCGACCTCACCACCTTTAACGAATACGCCATCGCGTGGGTGCGCGACCTGGACAGCCGCGTGGATTTCGTGAACGGTTTCACCGAGGTCTATGGCGACCCGCTGGGCATCACCGGCGCCTGGGAGGCAATGACCAACTTCAAGGATATGGAGGCTACCGAACGCACCAAGAAGATGTCTGACAACGCCCAGTGGTTTGAGGATAACTCACCCATCGACCCCGCCTTCAAGAAGAAAGAGTGTAAAGGTGTATCCGCCAAGGTCATCACCGCTGCCATCCTCGCCGGCGACTGCTATCCCTCAACGCCTATCGGCATCAACCTGCCTAACGCCAACTGGATTCGCAAGTCGTACGGTTCCAAATCCGTCACCATAGCCAACCTCACGGAGGCCTACAACCAAGCCTCGTTAGGTAACGGCTTCAACGAAGAGTTCCTGCTCTCCGATACCGAACGTGAGATAGCCCGCAAGTACGGCGCGCACATGAGTGACGTACACGTTGACCTGCACGAGTGCCTCGGCCACGGTTCGGGCCAGCTGATGCCCGGCGTGAGCAAAGATGCCCTGCGCGAACACGCTTCCACCATTGAGGAATGCCGTGCCGACCTCTTCTCGCTCTATTACATGGCGGACCCGAAGTTGGTGGAATTAGGCATTACACCCGATATGGAAGCCTACAAGGCGCAGTACTACCAGCAGATGATGAACGGCGCTATGACACAGCTCGCGCGCGTAGAACTCGGCAAGAACATTGAGGAATCGCATATGCGTAACCGCCAGCTGATTGCCAACTGGGTGCTCGACCACGCCGATACCGAGAATCCCGAGGTGGAGATTATTGAGAAGGACGGCAAGCACTATATGTGCATCCACGACTACGAAGGTCTGCGCCGCCTCTACGGCGAACTGCTCGCCATCATCCAACGCATCACCTCAACGGGCGACTACGAGGCGGGCAAGGAACTGGTCGAGGCATATGCCGTGAAGGTAAATCCCGAACTGCACAAGGAAATTCTGGCGCGCTACCGGCCGCTGAATATCCCGCCCTACAAGGGCTTCGTGAACCCCGTCTATACACCGGTATTCGACCGGGACGGCAACATCGAGGATGTGCTGCTGGACTACACCGAGTCCTACACCGACCAACACCTTCGTTACAGCCGCGACTATAGTCCGCTGCCCGATGTCAATAACTAAAGGCGGTGAACATGTTGCATAGCAGGCTTAATAATTTGCTCATATCAGAAAAAAACAGTAATTTTGCAGCCTGTTTTGCTAAAAACAAAGAATCAATACGATAACAAACAACATTTAACCAATAAATTAAAACAATTTATCATGCAAAAACAAACTGTAGTAGTTCGATTCTGCGGAGACTCGGGTGACGGCATGCAGCTGACGGGTAACATGTTCTCGTCGCTGAGCGCCATTCTGGGTGAAGAGATTTCGACACTGCCGGACTTCCCGGCGGAGATTCGCGCACCACAAGGCACACTGGGCGGCGTGAGCGGTTTCCAAGTATGCTTAGGTAACGGCGTTTATACGCCTGGCGACAAGGCTGACGTCATCATCGCCATGAACGCAGCGGCTCTCAAGGTCTGCACCTTGGGCTCCAAATTCAACCAAGCCGGCGCCGTATTCAACGAGACCGACTCTATGTACAAGAAAGACGCCGTGGTCGTAGTTGATACCGACTCGTTCACCGCCAAGGATCTGGAGAAAGCCCTCTACAAGACCGACAACCCGTTCACCGAACTGGGTATCCCCGAGACCGTACAAATCGTGCCCGTGGCACTCACGGAACTCACCAAGGAGAGCCTGAAGGACTCCGGTATGGACAACAAAGCCATCCTCAAGTCCCGTAACATGTTCGCACTCGGCATCGTTTGCTGGCTCTTCAACCGTCCTATCGACAAAGCCATCCACTTCTTGGAGGGTAAGTTCGCTAAGAAGCCCGCTCTCATCGCGCCCAACGTGAAAGTGCTGACCGACGGTTACAACTACGGCAACAACACCGCCATGAATATCACCACCATCAACGTGGAGAAAGCCGAAGACCTGCAGCACGGTACTTATACCTCCATCGCCGGCAATAAAGCCACGGCATGGGGTCTGATAGCAGCTGCTGAGAAATGCGGCAAACGCCTCTTCTTGGGTTCCTACCCCATCACACCGGCTACCGATATCATGCACGAACTGGCAGCCCGCAAGGATATGGGCGTAATGGTCGTACAAGCCGAAGACGAGATAGCCGGTGTCTGCACCGCCATTGGTGCTTCGTTTGCCGGCGATTTAGCCTGCACATCGACCTCCGGTCCCGGTCTGAGCCTCAAGAGCGAAGCTATTGGTCTCGCCGTCATGGCTGAGCTGCCGCTCGTAGTCATCGACGTACAGCGTGGCGGTCCCTCAACGGGTCTGCCTACCAAGACTGAGCAAACCGACCTGCTGCAAGCCGTATTCGGCCGCAATGGTGAGTGCCCAGCTGTAGTCATCGCTGCTTCAACCAGCGCTAACTGCTTCCAGTATGCCTACGAGGCATGCCGTATTGCCCTGGAGAACATGACTCCCGTCATCCTCATGACCGACACCTATTTGGCTAACGGTACAGGACTGTGGCGTATTCCCAAGCTCGCCGAACTGCCCGATATCAAGCCGCAAGGCGTACCCGAAGAACTGAAGGGTAAATACAGCGTCAGCCTGCGCGACGAAAACAACGTACGCTACTGGGCTTACTGCGGTATGGAAGGCTACGAGCACCGTAACATCGGTCTGGAGCGCGACAGCGTGAAAGGTTCTATCTCCACCAACCCCGAGAACCACGAAAAGATGGTTAAAGCCCGCCAGGCTAAGGTAGACCAGGTTGCCAACCGCATACCCGAACTCAAGGTTCAATGCAACGCCGCAAGCGACACCCTGCTCATCGGCTGGGGTTCAACCGAAGGTCACCTGCATGCTGCTGCCAACGAGCTGAACTGCGCACTCGCACACTTCAACTACATCAACCCGCTGCCCAAGAATACCGCCGAGGTAATACGCCGCTACAAGAAAGTAGTCGTTTGCGAGTTGAACAACGGTCAGTTTGCTACCCTGCTGCGCGCCAAAGTGCCCGGCGTGGAGTTCCTGCAGTACAACGAGATAATGGGTCAGCCCTTTGCGGTTGAACGTATTGTTGAACATGTAAAAGCCTTATAATCATGGAAGCAAGTCAATTCAAATCCGATCAATACGTACGTTTCTGCCCGGGTTGCGGCGACCACGCTATTTGCGCCGCTATGCAGAAAGCCATGGCCGAGATAGGCATTCCGACCCATAAGACGGTAGTAATATCCGGTATCGGCTGCTCGAGCCGTATGCCTCACTACCTGAACACCTACGGCTTCAACACCATCCACGGTCGTGGCGGTGCTGTAGCTACCGGCGTGAAGACCAGCCACCCCGAACTGACCGTTTGGCAGACCTCGGGTGACGGCGACTGCCTCGCCATCGGTGCCAACCACTTCATTCAGGAGGTTCGCCGTAACGTGGACCTGAACATCTGTCTCTTCAACAACCGCATCTACGGTCTGACCAAAGGTCAGTACTCGCCCACCAGCCCCAAGGGCTTTGTCAGCAAGTCTTCTCCCTTTGGCACGGTAGAGCGTCCGTTCATCCCCGCCGAGTTGGTGTTGGGTGCCCGCGGCACGTTCTTCGCCCGCACGCTGGACGTCGATATGCCCACGACCGTTGACTGCCTCGTCAAGGCGCAGCAGCACAAGGGTGCATCCGTCGTTGAGTGCCTGGTTAACTGCGTTATCTTCAACAACGGCACACACAACTGGATTGCCGACCGTGAAACCCGCGCCGAGCGCAGCATCATCCTCCGCCACGGCGAGAAGATGATCTTCGGTGCGAACAAGGACAAAGGTCTGGCGCTCGACTACTCGAACGTAATGCCTCGTCTGATCGTCGTTCCCGCCGATGACCCGCGTGTACTCGTTCACGACGCTAAGATGGAAGATCCCGCCCTGCACCGCATGCTCGCGATGATGGGTCAGGAGAAGTTCACCGATGTTGCTAACGCCGAGATTGTACCCGATCTGCCGGTAGCATTAGGTGTTATCCGCGACGTAGAGGCTGAGACCTACGATGAGGCTGTTAACCGCCAAATCAACGAAGTCCGCGCTAAGAGCAAGGCCAAGACCTTCGACGAGTTGACACAATCCCTGGAACGCTGGGAAATGTAGTCGCGTTCGCCTCCGCTCTCCCAAAAAAACTCATTGGAGCTTTTTGGGGACCCCATGAAAAAAAATCAGGAAGCCGGCGGCCTCCTGATTTTTTTTGATGAGAGAGAGAGACGGCAACGAATGCCGTCTCTACACAATTGTCGTTTACAGGATCGTGAATTCTACACGACGGTTCTTCTGACGACCTTCTTCGGTGTCGTTGGTGTCGATAGGTTCACTTTCACCCTTACCTTCTGCCTCGACGCGTTCAGGATCGATACCACGGTCTATCATCGCCTGACGAACCGCGTTAGCACGACCTTCTGACAAGATCTGGTTGTCTTTGTCCTTACCGATAGAGTCGGTGTGACCCGTGATGCGGATGCGAACAGACGGGTTGTCGTTGAGGAAGTCGAAGAGTTCGGTCAGCGCACCGTCAGACTCAGGTAGCAGCTCGGTCTTGGCGAAGACGAAGAACAGGTTCTGGATGATATACGTCTTACCACGCTCAACCGGCGTCAGCGCATAGGTTGCACTCAGGCTCTCTATGCCTTGGTAACCGATGGTGAACATCTGTGCAATATAGTTCTCAGCCGAGATAGAAACCAGATAGTTCTTGCCTACCGTCAACTTGGTCGAAACACCATCTCCGGCGGGGTCTTGCATAAGGGTAGTCTCCACTTTGTTGACATCATCGCGGAAGAACTCTAACTTAGCCGGTATCTTCTCGCCCGTCTTCTCGTCAATAACGGTACAGGTGAAGACGGGTTCGGGAATGAGACGGAAATACGTCGTGTCCAGACGTTGCTTGAGGTTATTGTTCTCACCCTCCACGAGCGTTACATAAGCGGTATCAGCACTCAGATAACCGGCCTTCTCTACATAGATAGCATACTCATCGGGGCTGAGACGCTGTATGCTTAGACCACGCTGGTTCGGGCCTTTCTTGAGCACCTTACCGGTACGCATATTCTTGGTTTCCATACGCACGCCGGCATTATTAAGCGGTTTGCCGGTATAGTAGTCCACCAGTTGTACCACGAGGTACGGCAGCTGAGGACGCATCTTCTTGGGGCGGTTCAGTTGCAACAGGGCGGTGAACTTGGCACCCACGAGCAGGCTGTTGAGTTTGGATGACTGGTAGTCTGATTGGTGCAGTGAGACGGAGGTCGCCTCTTTCTCATTGGCCTGAATCATCGGTATGTTCTTGTTACCATTCGACATCAGAGGCAGTCCGTAGTCCAGGAACAGGGCTACACGCATATGCCAAGGGTATTCGCGGGCATCATTGTTGGCATTCCACTCAGCCGAGAGGTAGTCGTTAAGTTTGATACCAATCTCAGCAGTTACGACAGCATCAATGGCGCCTTTCAGGGTGTTGGTCGAAGCGCCCTTCATCGAATAGGGGGCATCGGTAATCATGCCGTGGAAAGGCACATCTCTCCACTCGGACATCGCGATCTGCTCCTGCACCGTAGTGGTAAGGTCAGCACGCTGGCTCCAGTTGGCAAGGAACGTATAACCCACCTTGGCACCCACCATGAAGTAGAGCGGAATCTTGTCAAACTGTGCACCGACCATGATGGGCAACATGACTTGACCTACCAATTGGTTCTCAGACATATTGCGGAAGTTATAGGTCTTCTTCATCGTGGTGGAATACGACAGAGGATCACCGGGTATCATACCGGTACCATAGACATCAATGGGGAATCCTGTATCGAATCCGGGGAAGAGCTTGTCTTGCGAGGAGAAGAGGCGTAGTTCGGGACCCAAGCCGAGTTGGAACTTCTTGTAGTGCCACTCATAGCCAAGACCGATGAGGCCTCCGCCACCACCGACAAACTTACTAAAGTCGGTCTTGTTCAACACGCCGGAATAACCTCCGCCACCCCACATGGTGAAGTGGTGAATCTGGTAGAGATCCAGTTTGTTCTTGGCGTACTTCTTGTTGTCTTCCTTTTTCTTGGCTTTCGCTCTTGCAGCTTTAGCTTTCTGCGCCGGGGTCATAGCGGGCGCAGGAGTCGGATCGGCAGTAGCCATCATGTGTTGAGCAGGCATCAATAGTGCCGCACACATCAATACGGGGATTAAACGTTTTATCATTGATTCAAGGCTTTAAATTCCTAATTGTTTTTACGTTGTCCTTTGAATTTTCCATTCATTCTCCATTCTCCATTTTCCATTATTTATTGTCAGGACTTGGATTTCTTCCTTTCTTGGCGCGCGGGATGAACTCATCGCTACACATCAAGCAGATCTTAGGCGGAATGGTCACGTCGAAACGAAACGTTGCACGGATACCTACATTGAGGTACTGCGAGGGGTCATTCTGCAACGGAGCTGCACGTTTTTCACCCTCGACTGTCTCGCTAAAACGGCTATAGGCTATGGGGTTGAAGCGGATATTCTCGGCCAGATTCTCCTGGTTTTGCAATCGGGGATTCAACTCTACCATTGAGTAATCTATCAGGTCCATCTTTGCCTTGGAGCTAACTACAGGCAGCGCATATTCGGCATAGACGCCCAGGCGTACATCAATCTTCTTGGCAATGGGAATACGTGCGCCCAACTCCAGCGTAGGTGCCACATAGATATCTGACAGACCAAAGGTCATCGGTGCCTTATATTGGTAATCCGCCTCATCGTAGAAACCGTAGTTAGGCACGTTGCGGCTGATGACATCAATAAACTGGTCATAGACGCCCTCGGTATAAAGCCGTGCATCGGTCTTATAGGTACTCATAAAGGGTAACATCAGTTTGGCACCAAAACTGATATACATATACTGCGTCAGGTTGAAACCGAACATGACAGGAACGGAACCCATCAGGTAGTGACTCTGCTCGGCATAGTCGGTATAGACATAACTGTAGCGGTTCAGCAGGAAGCCATCCCTATCAAACCGCCCTGTATAACTGTCGGTAAAGGGATCCAGTCCGCGCCGCGCCATGATATAATCCACACCAACGCCTATCTGGAAGAAGAAAGCCTTCTTGTCAATCTCATACGTAAAGGCAAAGTTGCCATTAGCACCTATCTTGGTGTTTACCAGCTCCGCCTTAGCCATATTCTCTGCCATACCGCCTCCTATTGAGAGGTTCAGGAAATGGCGACAACGGCTACTAACTGTATTATAATACTGCTGTCCGCTTATCGGTGCCAAAAATGCCAGGCAAACCAGAGTTATAATTGTCTTTTTCATGTTCATGGTTTATCATTTACCATAAGGACATACCGTTTCTCGTCCGAGAGCATCGAACCAGCGACCATCGTGGATGATATAGAGTTGTCCGTCAAGTATTAGTTTCTCGGGTGAAGCATACGAATCTTGGATTAGTTCCTCCAGATTGGTATAGCCGGTATATTCGAAATCGCAACTACGGTAGAAGCGCTCCTCGCCCTCACGACGGAGGATGACGAAGAAGGTGTGCCCTAAGTCCTCAGGTGTCACCGCTATATAGGATGTAATGGCACCTACGATAGGCATATCATCCTTATACCACTGGTATTGAACGAATTTATAGTGCCCGTAGTTGTAGTTCTCATTGATAATGGCAATAAAGCCGTCCTTCTGCTGCACGATACGCGGCAGGTACATCGTCTCGAATACAACGGGTACGGGTGCTGCCGGGCAGGCTTGGCTCTTAAACTCCACATACGCCGTATAGATATCCGGCCGCAGCGTATCCGATACTGCGAGTGTAACCGGATCACCCACCTCAAATGTCTCCATGACTTGTTGGCCTTTACCATCCAGACCTTTCGCCATTGTTACAACCACCGAGTCAACCAGACCGGAATACAATTCGTACGGAATGATGATATTATCACCGTTGGGGCAAATAAGTAGTGTATCGTGTTTCGCGGCATTCTCTTGCAGGTCGCTGCGCACAATGGGGTTGACGGTCAGAATCAGTCGCGTGATACTATCGCAGCCTTCGTGCGAGATGTCTCTAAGTTCAAAGGTGAACGTATCCGTTTGGCTCAAGGCGTGCGGTGCACGGTAGTCCTTGTTATCCGCATACCAGCGGAAGGACTCGTTCTCGCAGATAAGGGCACTATCCACATGCAGTGTTTCCTTACGGAAGAATACCCACCTCAGCGAGTCGGCGGTACAGCCATAACGATTAATGATGACGCCTAAGGTGTCAATAAAGTCGCCAGCCGAAGCATACCGAATGCGGCCATGGCTATCTCGATAACTTTCGGCACAAGTATTAATGGTGTCTGTATATGCCGCAGCATGCAAATCAGGCATATGAACCGGAATATCCAGGGTATCCACACATACGTCGCCCGACATACCGGCCATCACGCGCACGGTGTACGTGCCACCCTCATCCGGGTATTGGTGGGTAACGGTATTCGCCATGTTATTCACCACGGGTGAACCATCACCAAAGTCCCATAGTAGCGATGAGATGTGCTCGGTGGTGTCAATATAGGTCGTACCATCTATACGATTGGTACGCACGACAGCCGAGGTATTGGTAAAGATGACGGTATTCTTGCAGTCTGTGGGCGAGGCTGCCACACTCACCTGTGCCTTCGGACCACGCGGGTTGGGGTTCGCCACGAGCGAGTAGTAACACTGCGTCTTGCCCTTTGTAATCAAGTCCACCATATAGATGGCGGTATCGGTCGTCGATATCTGCAGTACCGACGAGTCGGACAGGATGACCGACGGATCACTCTCTTTGTACCAGCGATAGTCAAAGCCCTCGGGTGCCTGGAAATGGTCCAAACCATAGTCACCGCAGGATATACCTTGCAGGTCGCCACCTTCACAATTGATGGTGAAGTATGCGTAGCCGATATGAACGGTCTGTGTACAGCTATAGGCTGTCAAACGGATAGTCAGACGCTGGCCCACATACTGGCGCAGGCTGACGGTAATGGTCTGCCAATCGTTGTAGTACATCGGGCGGTTGCCTTCGTACTGGTACACATGCCATGCACTCGTACCGCCGTAGCCGGCCTTGAAGTCGCCCTGCGCGCACTGGTTCAGCACCTGACCGTTGCGGAGTACCTCCAGCTTGAAACGCGCTTCTTCACTCTCGTCATGATAGTCGGCATACTCCAATATGGCAGCATATTTCAGTACCAACAAGTCACTCACACCCGCCTGCACATCGTATTCGTATTCCACGGTAGAGGACATATTACCGGTCGTTTCCCAATAGCCGCCCAAGCGCACCGAAGCTATCTCCCCATCGGGAATAGTCTTCAATCGGCCACCCGTACGGGGGTCGGTCTCGCCCTGCTCGTAATGAATCGTATGACGGCTGTGCTCATCCAGATAACCATAGTCCACCTGACCGCTGTTTTGCTTGATATTATCGGTGGAGCCATAGAAACACTTGGCAGCACCGGAATTATCGGGTGTCAGATCCAGGTAGTCGATACAACGTGCTCCCTTGATCCAGACGAATTTGCTGGTAAATACCCATTCACTATGACAAACTGCATCGCAGGCTTGACGTACATAGAAGTAATACATACCCTCATCGGTCAAACCGTTCAATTGGCAGGTTGTTCCCTGTACGCCCAGATAGGAAGTGGAGGTCTTGGCATGGTTATTGAACACCAGCACATCGTACGTACCCGATGCATTCCCCGTCCACGACAGCGAAACGGTATTGCCGTCGTAGCGTACATTCGAAGGTGCCGCACACGTACCCTGGAAGATGCTGATATTATCTATAGCGAATGACGGCAGTTGGGGCGTACCCTTCGTGTAGTAGAATACCACTACCAGTTTGCCGGCCGAGCCATTCGTCGTGAACGTACCGGTAGCACTCTGCCAATAATAACTGCCGTGTGCCATCACTGCGTCTATAGGCAGCCAGCTGGGTAAACCGATGGTGGAACTGTTACCGTAGTTGGAGTTGGTCGTCGTCGTGGCCGGCAACCAGCACACATAGATGGCATCGGCCGATTGCCCGGCACCAATCCAGTCGAATAGCAGATTGTACGTACCTGCTGCCAGAGTCATGGGGCGATAGGCTACTACAAAGCCGCCGGTCGAAGCGTCGTAGGTACTGACCGTGGTATCGGCAGCGGTAGATACATATAATCCGTTCTGGGAGTTCACGCCGAAGGAACCCGCTGCGCCACGATACCACTTATTGAGACTGGTCTGACCGCGGTTACCGGCATTCACCACCCAGTTCTGCATCTCTTGTGCATCCTCAAAATCGCAGGTATAGGATGTCAGCGTCTGCCCCCAAACAAGGGAACCTACCATCAATACCATTATGACAAGCAGACTTTTACGCATCTTTTATTTTACTTTGGCGTTGGCGTTGGCTTTGGCGTTTTAATTTTTAATTCTTAATTTTTAATTTTTAATTTTTAATTTCTCTCCCCAATGCATCATACCACTTTCCGTCGCGGATGATATACAAGCGACCCTCGTACATCACCTTCTGCACCTCCAGGAAGCTGTCGGCTTCAACTTCCTCCAGACCGGTGTAGCCGGTATACATAAATTCGCAGCTACGGTAGAAGCGCTCCTCGCCCTCGCGACGGAGGATGACGAAGAAGATGTGCCCTAAGTCCTCGGGCGTAACCACGATATACGAGGTGATAGCGCCGACGATAGGCATGCCGTCCCTGTACCACTGGTACTGGTCGAACTTATAGTGTCCGTAGTTATAGTTCTCATTGAGGAGAGCGATAAAGCCGTCCTTCTGCTGCACGATACGCGGCAGGTACATCGTCTCGAATACAACGGGTACGGGTGCCGCCGGGCAGGCTTGGCTCTTAAACTCCACATACGCCGTATAGATATCCGGCCGCAGCGTATCCGATACAGCGAGTGTAACCGGATCACCCACCTCAAATGTCTCCTTGACTTGTTTGCCTTTACCATCCAGACCTTTCGCCATTGTTACGACCACCGAGTCAACCAGACCGGAATACAGTTCGTACGGAATGATGATATTATCACCGTTGGGGCAAATGAGTAGTGTATCGTGTTTCGCGGCATTTTCCTGCAGGTCGCTGCGCACGATGGGGTTGACGGTCAGAATCAGCCGCGTGATACTATCGCAACCTGCCATGGAAATATCGCGTAACTCAAAGGTGAAATTCGTTGTTTCACTAATGGCATGCGGCGCACGATAGTCCTTATCATCGGCATACCAGCGGTATGCTTCATTCTCGCAGATAAGGGCACTGTCAACATGCAGGAACTCTTTCTGGAAGCTTACCTTGCGCACCGAGTCCGCTGAGCACCCATACATATTGATAAAGGTACAGATGGAGTCAATGAAGTCGCCATCCTCTGCAAAATGCACCTTGCCGTGGCTGTCGCGATAGCTGTCGGCGCAGGTAGAAACCGAGTCAGCAAAAGCCGTGGCATGCACGTTGGGCAGATAAGCCACGTACCGGAAGGTATCCTGGCACACATCGCCCGACATACCGGCTACTACCTTTATCTCAAAGCGTCCGCCCGAATCAGGATACTGGTGCGTCACACTCTTCGCCATGTTGTCAACCACAGGTGAACCATCGCCAAAGTCCCATAGAAGCGACGTAATATGCTCGGTTGTATCAACGTATTCCGTACCGTCCACGCGGTTGGTACGCATCACAGCCGAAGTATTGGTAAAGATGATATTGTTTTCGCAATTAGCCGACACTACTTGAGGTGCTATCTTGGCCTTGGGTCCACGCGGATTGGGATTTGCCGTCAAGGTGTAATAGCAATTATTCTGCCCTTTGGTAAGCAGGTCAACACAATAGATCGCGGTATCACGGTTGCTAATTCCCAGGAAAGACGAATCGGATAAGACAGTAGAGGGGTCAGAAGCCTTATACCAACGGTAATCAAAGCCATCGGGAGCCTGGAAATGATCCACGCTATAATCGCCGCAAGCTACACCCTGCAAATCGCCGCCACGGCAGTTAAACGTAAAATACGCATAAGCAGGGTGCGTATCGTATGAACAACGTGTAGATGTAAAACGCAAGGTAATGGTTTGCCCCACATAGCGGCGAAGAGAAACCGTGATCGTTGACCAGTCACACCACCACCAATCTCCCTCTTGATGCCAACTACCCATTCCACCATAGCCTGCTACAAAATAACGTTGTACGCAGGCATCTGACACGTTACCGTTACCATCCAATATATTGAGCGTAAATGTAGGGTTCATATCGGAATCCGACAGTGATGAGCCATGACCTCCGGACTGCATAACGACAGCATACTTCAAATCAAGCAAATCTGACATACCCGGTGTAACCGTATATTTATATTCAATACGGGCCGATTGACCGGAAGAGGTATATGCTCCTAACCGAACAGAAGCTATCTCGCCATTGGGAATTGTACGCAAGCCTCCATTGACGTGGGTATTCGGGTCTTTCTCATTCGCTTCTATATGAATGGTATGCATACTCTCATTACTGGCATAGCCATTATCCACCATACCCAAAGTGCCCTGCTGGTTATAACGTATAAACGTATCAAAATCACCTACATAGCACACACCTGCATGGGTTTGATCGGGTCCGAGGTCAAATAAATCAATACATCTTGCATCTTTTACCCACACAAACTTCTTGGTGAACACCCATACACTATGTGCCACGGAATCACAGGTCTGACGTACATAGAAATAGTACATACCCTCATCCGTTTGCGAAGAGAGCTGACATGTCGTTCCTTGCACCCCGACATACGAAGTGGATGTCTTCGTATGGTTGTTGAATACCAACACATCGTAGGTACCGGAAGCAGACCCGTTCCAGGTCAGCGAAACCGTATTGCCGTCGTAGCGCACGTTCGAGGGAGCGGTGCAAGTACCTTGGAAAATACTGATATTGTCAATGGCAAAGGACGGATTTTGGGCCGTACCCTTCGTGTAGTAGAATACAACCACCAATTTGCCGGCCGAGCCGTTAGCAGTGAAAGTAGCCGTTGCACTCTGCCACCACGCGCTACCTTGCGATATGGAGCAGTCTGCCGGTAGCCAGTTAGGTTTACCGATGGTGGTGTTGTTGCCGTAGTTGGAGTTGGTGGTCGTCGTGGCCGGAACCCAGCAAACATAGATGCCGTCAGCCGCTTGGCCGTAACCAATCCAGTCGTACACAAGGGTATAGGTGCCGGCCGCGAGGGTCATCGGTCGATAGGCTACTACAAAGCCGCCTGTCGAGGCATCATAGGCGCTAACCGTCGTATCGGCAGCGGTAGAAATATAGAATCCGTTCCGGGAGTTCAAACCGAATGAGCCTGCAGCGCCGCGGTACCATTTGTTGCTACTCGTTTGACCACGTGCACCGGCGTTGATAGTCCAGTTCTGCATCTCCTGCGGGTCTTCAAAATCGCACACATAGGAGGTCAGCGTCTGAGCCGCCGTTAGCTGACAAAACAGCATTCCTACGAGATATAGAAACGTCTTTTTCATAGTATTTCCACCTTTCAGCCCGCAAAGTTACAATTTTTTTCTGATATATGCAAATATTTAGCATGTTTTTTCTCATTTTTTGTTACAAATACACAAAAAAAATCAAAATTTGCCGATAAAACGCAAGAAGGGTCGCACCATTTAGGCGCGACCCTTCGCTAAATCAGCGGGGCAAACCCGGTAGGGATACCCCTACTCTATTCACTCTATGACAGCACCCTGAGCGTTGTAGCGAACACCGCCGCGGATGATGATGAGTTGCTGGTTCTCGATGAGTTTGAGCACATCGTCCTCATTCATGTCACGGATGACTTCCTCCAGACCCTCGATAATCTCGCAGGTACCGGTGTAGGTAACATCAGCATTGACAGTGATGGTACGCGGGTTGTCGGTATTACCATCGTTCCAGCTCTTGAACCTATAGCCTTCGAACGGCTGAACGCGAATCTCAACTTGCTCACCGGCTACATATACGCCACTACCGTAAGCCAGACCATTTTCGGCCTTAACGGTAACGGTGTAGCGGATAACAGCCTGACCAACGGAGATAACCATTGTCACGTCGCCGCAGTCGGTACTGATGGTGCGGGTATATTCACCCTGTGCGGTACCGGCAGCGATGAGTTCAACGCCATTAACGCTGAACGGCAGTTCGTTCTCGGGAACATTGACATAGAGCGTCTCGTTGGTATCAGCGAACCAGATATCGTAGATAACGGTGCTGTCGCAGCCGCTAACCTTCGACGTCGTGGTGGTGTTGCCGTGGAAGTCTTGCGTCAGACCATGGATGAGCTCATCGTTGTACGTAGTGCCCTTGCAAGCCACAACGCGGGTATGCGTCTCCAGCTTGCCGATAGCGGTAACGTACCAGTTGACTTCCTCATCGCAGCCATCCGGATTGTCAATGGTCTCTTTATAGACACCACTGGTGGTAATGGTCTGGCCGTTGATGACGAGTTGTTCGCCGTAGCACAGCGTGACAGCCGTATCGCGACGGATAACATCCTCTACAGTCAGCAGCAGCGTGCAGATGCTGTCGCAGCCATCAATGGTGCGCAGCGTATCAACATACGTACCTCCGATGTAGTAGTCCTGACCATGCCAGTTGTACGGGATACCGTTGCAGGTAGAAGCATACTCCGTTGTACGAGAAGCGGGCAGACCGTCCACGATGAGCAGTACGACAGAGTCGCAGCCGTACATCGAGGTCAACTCGAAGAGGAACTCTTGACGGCCAACCGTTACGTCGCCTTCCTCCAGGTAAACGAACTCATCAAATACATAGGCGTCGCCTTCGCATACCGTAGCATACAGGGTATCCAAAGTCAGCGGCAGTACTTCGAGCGCCAGCAATTCGTAGGATGCTTCCGTCGTATCCGTTGCAGGAATACTGTGCGAGAAGTAGTTCGTACCTACATGATACTGGCTGGGAGCAATCGTAAAGCCGTAGCCATTATACGTGTTACCGTCGCAGACGATATCATCGTAGCGGGTAGCGGCCATAGCCTCAACACGGATATTACCAAGGTGCAGGTCATTGTCACCACCGCTGACGGTACTTTCACCGTAGAAGCCGATGACGACGTTCTGACCGATGTATGCACTCAGATCAACACGGTAGGTAGCCACTGTATTAGCCGGGATGGCAGCATAGCTGTAGTTAGCACCCGGAGCATCCTGCCAGATAGTAGCCGAAGCACGTGTGAAGTGCTTACCGCCATCGGTACTGATGGCTACCAGGAAGATATCATCCTCACCGGTCTCAGTCGGAGCAACGCCAATGTTGGAAGAGCCGTACTTATTCAACGCAAGGTCGAAGGTCAGTACTGCGCTCTGGTTGGCATTAGCCGAAATCCCCAGCTCAGGCATACGCAGCCAGTAGTGGCAGCCGGTACCGTAGATATTAATCTTGAAGTGCGAACCGTGCATTACCTCGTTGGAAGCTGCATAACTCCAACCGCTGCTGTAGTCAACGAGTTGAGTTCCGTTGAAGGCATCGGTCATCGTCGTGTTACTACGCTTCCAGTTAGCCGGAATCGACGTGAAGGTCGTATCCTGAACATAAGGCATCCAGCTACCAAGTGTAGCCGTGGCTACAGCGCTGATACGACTCTCGCCATATTCACCGCAGATCGAGCGAACACGGAAGTAGTAGGTACGTTCACCGACCAGATCCGTTACGGTTACCGATGTCGTATCGTGTACCAGTATGCTATCCACTGCACTTGCAAAGGTCGACGAGGTGCTGCACTCTACCAGGTAGTCGGAATTCGCAACACCGCTTCCGGTCCAGCTGACCAGAACGTCGTGACCGACAACCTCAGCCGTTACATTCTCCGGACGCTCGCACGGCGACGGGATGATAACGCTGACATCATCCAGGTAGATATAAGCATCACCATTACCGTAGTTGCTCGTACCCTCGAAGTAGATGCGGATTACCTGGCCACGATATGCGTTGAGGTTAATCTCGCGCTCTACCCAAGACGAAGCACTTACGAGGTTGTTCAACAGCGTGGTGTTGGTCACACCATTGTCGGTGGTAACAGCCACGCGGAAGTTTCCGCCCGTCGGGTTCTTGTACGAGAAGATGAGAGTAGCCGTCGTATCAATGGTCAGTTCGGGACTCATCAGCACGCCAATCTGACCGTTGCTGTTGCTGTACGAATTGAAGCGTACGCAGTTGCCGGTCTGACCGGTAGCATTATACGTCCACGGAGTAGTAGCATTACCAATGCTGTTGTCCCAGCAGTCGGGTATTCCGGAGGTCAGCTTATTGAAGTCCTCACCCCACGGCAGACCGGCTACAGGCTCGCAATCCGTACGGAAGGTGCTGACAGGACTGATGCGTGATGTATGCGTCGGGTTGCAGACCTCCATGACAGCCACCTTATAGAGGGTGTTGCCCGTCAGGCCATTCAGCGTTACCAGCGTATCACCGGCTTGAACGGCGGTATAGGTGGTAGCATCATCGGCATCGAAGGTAGCAGCCGGACCGTAGATGACGGTATAACCCTGAGCGGGTTCGGCATTCACACTGGTGATATGCAGCCATGCCTGATTAGCCGTTACGCTGTCGGCAACGATTGCCGCAGGCGGCAGACAGGTAGCCATCGTCAGGAAGTGAACCGAAGCCCAACGACTGGTATGCGTCGAGTCGCACAGACTGCGCACATAGAACCAGTAGTCAACGTCATCGTTCAGGTTGGAGAGAACCAACATCGGGTTCGTAACCACGGTAGCGGCTACGGAATCCAGTTCGGCCTCACTCATCGGAGTCGTGCTCAGCCAGGTCTCCCAGCTGCGTTCGTTGCTGCCGGGTGCCCAAGTAGCGCGTGCGCTGAAGTATTCTACATCGCTGATAATCAGTTCGGACGGACGGCCGCAAGCCTCTTCCTCGAAGCAGAACTGAGCATTGGCACGAGTAGTAGCCATCGAACCGGTAGCACCGGTAGGATACTCACCGTAGGAGAAGTCAGTGTCACTGTAACGAGACATTACCCTACCGGAAGGAACAGAAGTATAGTAATAAGTCTGGCTTCCGGTCCACGATGGAGCATGACGACCGATTACAATAGCCAAGTTATCCGTACCGTTGTATTGGAACGGAGTCTGCAACGGAATTTCAAACCAGCCGGTATCTACCGGATGATCAAACGGAGCAGCCGTGTAAACCTGTACAAGGTCTGCTTCCGGAATCCAATCAGAAGTAGTGGCTGCCACATCCATCGAAGTATGAGCCATGTAGATAGTCAGAATAGAATCCGAATGGCTATTTACAGCCGCGCAGTGATACCAGATAGATTGTACCATACCGCTACGTCCGATTTCCTCAGCCGTATAGATTGCCTGTGACCAGGAGTTCTTATAGTTATTGTTGAACGGTGAGGTAGCTGATTTCGAGGTACCCGTACCAACTTCAGCACAGGGCAGCGGAGCAGGAGTCGTGGTGAAAGCGAGCGTAGTCATCACGCTGGTCTCCTCCTCGTCACATAGAGCCTTAACATAAATACTATAATTCGTAGCTTCGTTCAGGCCGAACAGAACGCCAATAGTGTCGCTGGTCTGCATCCTATTGGTGCTGTCGCCTACGATACCGATTTCCCACATCGTCTCGGTGCCGAAGCGGCTACGCTCCCAACTGAAGGTAACCATGTTATGGCGCAGCGATACGATAGTCAGATTCTCCACGGGCGCGCAGTTGGCAGGCGTGGTGAAGGTGGTCATCAGCCACGGGCTGAGTTCATCGGTACAAGCGGATGCTACATATACCCAGTACTGCTGGTCGAGCGTAAGGTCGGTCAGGTACAAGTGCAAGGTGGTATCCGTTGCGGGAACGGCAGTTATCAGTTCGGCATCCGTCAGTTCCGTCGTCGAAACGATGTAACGATAGTCGGCGGGTTGGCCTTCATATGCCGGGTCCCAAGTAACCTCAGCCGTATTCTTCGAAGTCAGAACCGAATTGAGATTCGTAGGAACGGGGCAGGTAGAAAGGGTCATGAACGTGTATTCAGCCCATTCGCTGTCGCCGTCTTCATGACCGCCGGCGTTGCAGTGAACGCGTACGAATACATGGTAAATCGTGTAAGGCTCCAGCGTATTGACGGTAACGAATGTGTCGGTCAGATTGACGAACTGCGGAACAGTCGTGCTATCCGGCACAATCGAGTCATTATCGGTAAAGAACAAGTCATAACCGTTTGCATAGTCGGCATTCGAGGTAGCCCAACGTATGATAGCCTCCGATGTTCCGTCGCCCTGCAACTCGGACGTGATACCGTCGATAGCGGGACAAGGAGTGAGGTCGGAAGGATCGCAGATGGTCGATACCAAAATCATCGGCAGGAAGGAAGAAGATGTTTCCGAGTTCGTGTCATATTGGTAGCGGCTGCATCCATAGGTACCGGTCATACCCATGAAGGACATACTTTCATAATCAGGTGCCTCTTCATGGTCGAACTCGATGAAGATATTACCACCTTGATACATAATCGGCTGGTTGAAGGTAATGGTCATACCATCTTCATCACTGGCTACAATTTCGCCACTGTAAACTTCAACCTTCGGATCTGTGAGGAAGCCGTTAGGAACGGTGTTTTGCGTGGTAACACCAACGCGTACGTGCGTCGTACCGTAGTCTTCAGTGTCGTCTGTACCGCCGGAACTCAGGAAGTATTGGATCGAGGAGATACGTTTACCAAGGAGCTCGGTCAGCATCGAAGCAGGATAGATACTCTGCGTAAAGTTATCCGAATCCAACCATAAACCGTAGAGCGGCAGAGAGCTGCTGGTGGAAGAACCTTCAGCTATGAGAATGCCGTCACCACAACCTGCCATAGGCAAGGTACGGGTATTAACAGATACCCAAACACCATATACGCTGTCGCAAGCTGTGCGTGCGTAGATGAAGTACGGTGTATCACGATTGAGCAACGAAGCATGATAGCCCGTCGTGTCGGTAACAATGATACGCGGTACGGTATCCAGAGCGGTATTGTTGAGAGCCGTAGTGGAGATTACCAACTCGTAGTTAGCGCACAGCGTGGAGTCAGGACGCGGAGTCCAGGCAATATCCATAGACGTGCGGGTAACATTATCAACGCTGATATTGAGCAGGGTCTCGTTCGAAGGACGTTCGGTAATCTGAATGTCATCAATGCAGCAGCTGTACTGACCGCTCCAGTACCAACGGAATACCAGACGGCTGGCGGTTGCAGGAACATTGCTCAAATCTACCGAGCGCTGTGCCATCGAACCGCTGGCGCTTGCAAACGTAGCAATCTGCGTATAGGTGCTCATTTGCACATCTTCATCGGTGATGTAACCCAGTTCCAGCGTACCGTAACTGGTATTCTCAACTTGCATCCAGAAGGTCATGCGCATCGCCCCGATAGGAGCCTCGAACTTCGGCATAACGGCATAGTTGTAACCGCTACCGTAGAAGGTCAGGGCCTTGCTGCCACCGTGCGTATAGTAATACGAACCGGAAGAAATGACGTGCGGAGCTATCGTACCGGTGGTATAGGTATTCCAGCAAGTGGGACCTGCCAAATTGTCATTGTACGCACCGCCCTGATAGGACTCAAAGCCTTCGTTGTAGGGCAACGTAGCTATCGGATAGCACTCCGTAGTGAATGGAACGGCCTTGCTCCAAGCACTGGCGGTCGAGTCATCGCAAAGTGCGCGAACATACATGTAATAGGTCTTTGCGGACTGCAGCCCCGTCAGGGCAAGCGAGTCACCGGCAACGCTATCCAATAAGACATGCGTCTGTGCAGCCGAATCCATCGTAGCGGGAGTGATTGCACGGTCAGCCAAGAGGTACTCGTATTGAGGAGCCTCGGTCGGGATAAGCCTTGCGCAAGCCGTAGTAGGAGTAATGTTGCTTACACGCAGCGTCTTCACGTCGTAGCATGCCGGCAGGTAATCCAGTGAAATATCATCCAGATATACGGTCTGCATCGAGGTACCATTTAACAAGGCGAAGGCCAGTCTGCGGGCAGTAGAATCCACATTGTTCAGATAGAACTCGTATTCCGTCATCGTCGTGCTGACAGGCAGCGTATCCAGAGCCGTGAAGGTAGTGATATCCGTAGGATCGGATATGGTACCCAGTACCAGTTTGGCGTACGATGCAGTCGTGTAAGAAGTACGATAGTTGCAGCGCAATACCAGCGTGTTCAGACTAACAGCTACTTCAGGCAGGATGATAGCCTCCTTCGAAGAAGAGGAACCGCCGTACATATACAGCACGTGCGTGCCGCTGGTAGCATAGGACGTAGAACTGTAAACATACGGATAAACCGTACTTGACGTACTCGACGAACGATAAGCGATACGCTCCCAGCAATTCGGGATCAGAGAGCCCGTTGTCGGGGTATTCTCGAAGGTCTCTGTCCAGGGGAACGAACTGATGGCCACACAATTGGTGCGGAAGGTCATCGACGAAGACCACACTGTTTCGTCGGTGCCGCTGCACAACTGTTTAACGCGTACGTAGTACACGCTGGAGTGCTCCAGACCGCTTACTACGGCTTCCAGACCGTTCGGAATGGTATCGTAGATGATATCCTTCGTAAAGTCGCCTACGGTGGAGAGTTGGAGGACAGTCGTCTTGGTGCTGTCACCATTCCACATTACGGAAGCGGAATAGGTATCCGGTTCTACCGATACAATCGACGGAGCGTCGCAACCGGCAATGACCTTTATCAATTGGACATTCGCAATATGGAAGTCATTGTCACCGCTCTTGCTCGTAGCCACGAACGCGAAGCGGACGGTTTGACCGGCAAAGCGCGAGAAGTCGAGACTGATATGCGTACCCGTCGTCGGGATGTTGGCAATGCTATAGTTTACGGCAGCTGTATCAGAGTTGGTCCATACATAACTATTCTGGAAATCCCATGTCTGACCGCCGTCCAACGATACCAGCAGCCACAGGCTCTGGTCGGAGCCGGCATCAATATCGGTGGCACTGTTAAAGTTGGTGTAGGCGAAGTCGAAGCTGAACTCCAAGCTGTCACCGACAGCAACAGAGGTCAGATCCAGCGTCGGAGCCACAATCCAACGGTTATTAGTCGCGCTATAGATATTGATTGCCAGGTGGTTAGCAGGCAGACCGTAGTTGTAGGTCATAATCTTCCAACCTGCGCTGGATGATGCGGGTGCTGTGCCGGAGAAGGCAGACTGAGGCGAACCCGTCATAATGGTCCAGGTCGAAGGCAGAGCCGATAAGTTGAAGGTCTCGATGAACGGGATACCGAATGCCGTCTGCGCAGTAATCACGCGGCTCCACTCACTCTGGTCTTCGGCGGTGCAGATACCGCGAACACGTGCGTAGTAAGTGGTTCCGGGTTGAAGACCGGTCAGCGAAACAGTCGAATCGTTGTTGACCATCTGCGTGCCGTCAATCGTACCAAACTCACTATCCATCGAATACTGCACTTCATAGGTGCCGGCGGTACTACCACCCCAAGCCAAATCTACCGACGTGGTCGTGATATTCGATACGGGCTTGAATACCGGGCGCAGGCAGGAAGCCTTCTGACGGATGATGATATTGTCCGCATAGGTAGCATTACCATACTGGCTCTCACCCATAATGATGATATGGAAGTAACCGCTGATAGGAATGGTCAGTTCGTAGGTGTACCATCCGCTGGCTGCCTCGGCAGGAATATTGTGGGCCGAGTCTGCCATCGAGAAGTAGCGGTAGATGAACGCCATCTCTATGGCTTTAGCCATCGAGCCATCGGGGCTTGCATAGATATGCAGACCTTCATTCTTTGAGCCGCTACCGTTACGCAGTACATCAATAACCATTTCATATTGTCCGGGAGCGGCAGCGCAGTACATCACGGGCAGGGTCAACTGGGTCATCTCACCGGCCTTCATATCCGGCAAGTACAGCTTCTTGCTCGAGTTGCCTTCCATCGTGGTCGTCGATACCTGGAAGCCAGAACCGGATGAACCGTACGAACCGGTACCGGCTGCATACTGGAACATATCCCAGCAGTCCACATCAATAACACCGGTCTCCATTTCCTCGAAGTTCTCGCTCCAGGGGAAGGTGCGGATAGCAGCGCACTCGGTACGGAAGGCCTTGGCGCCCGACCATCTCGACATACCATCCGTGCAGACGGCACGTACGTATGCATAATAGCGGGTGTTGCCGGTCAGACCGGTAATCCAAATGCTGTCAGCAGCGGTAGTACCCTGGAAGACAAGCGATCCGGCGGTAATCGTGTCGGCACGTCCGCCAAACGGTGATACCATTACCTCGTAGCTATTAGCGGCTACATTCTCCCAACGGAACAAGGCACTATCGGTACGGAGAGATACGATATCATGTTCTACCAATTGCTGACAACCGTCTGCCAGCGAAACGCTTACGTTGTCGATGAGGACATAGTTCAGCGAGTCAGCACCGGCTTCGGACTTGAACATGATATACTTACCATATTCGTCGTTATAGTCACCCTGGTAGTCAGCAAAGTTGACTACATACGTGGAGAGCACGCTCGAATCCATAGCATACTCCAGGTTGATAGTCTTGAGTTGCTCGTAGGTATCAAGCTGGTCAGGACTGGTAACGATACCTACCTGGATGCGGCCTACGTTCGTTGCAGCGCTCGAATAAGAGGCGGCATCGAAGATTACCTGATAACGGGTAATGGTGTCGTTGCCGATGTTCAGCTCGGGCAGGATAGCGTACGCACCGTCGTTATAGGTGGTCTCCTCGCTGTTCACACCCTGTTTGGCCAGTGCCATCACGCCACCGAATTTCTCTAACTCTGCCCAGCCGGCATAGGAATACTGACTGGATGAACCCGTGGTTACAAAGCCGGTCATCCAGCAGTCGGCGGAAGCTTCGGTATCGAAACTCATTACGCCCAGAGCGTCCGGCGTTTGCGGAGCGCAGAGGGTCTTGAACATCATCAGGGTCCAATCTGCTCCGGTGTCGCAAGTCTGGCGAGCCTTTACGTAATAGCGGGTATTAGGCGTAAGGTTCGTCAGGGAATATGTAGCGGTAACAGCACCGGTATATACAATCTGCGAGAAGGCCGTATCGGTAGCTACCGTCAGATCCAGCGACTGTGCACCGCCGGCTGTCCACTCGATATCGGCAGAGGTGCCGGTAATATTGGTGGCGCGGATTGCGCTCAGGCCTTGACAGTTGGCATCAATGGTGTGGATGCTGACATTCGCTAAATGGAAATAGTTGTCACCGCCTGATGCAGCTTGGTTACCTACAAAGGCAATCTCGATGGTCTGATTCGAGAATTGGGTCAGGGGCAACTTAAAGTGAACGGCCTTGTTCGCGCAGTTGCTGATATTATAGTCAGCAGAATCGGCTGTACTAATCAGGTACGAATTGGCTCGCGTCCAAGTATCGCCGTTATCTGTAGAAACGAGTACCCACAACATCTGGTTGCTGACATTGGGTGTCGCTGCAGAGTACGGGGTGACACCGAAATCAAACTCCAACTGAATCGGGTCGCCGTTCTCTGTGTTCATATTGATGGGGAGACTTACCAACCAATAGTTCTTGGTGGTGCCATCAATGTTGTACGAAGCGTGCGAATCGTTGTCAATACCTTCGATATGACGTGCCGTAGAGGTAGACCAACCGCTGGAAGTAGAGGTAGGTTTCTTACCCGCAAAGGCGTCCGTTGCCTTACCTGTCAATTTCGTCCAGTTGGTCAAGTTGGTCAGCGCATCGCTGAAGGGCAGACCTACCGGTGTCTTGAAGGCTTTCGTTGCCCAGTCGGAATCGTCAGCCGAGCACTGCTGACGGACACGGATGTAATACTGGGTATTGGTCGTCAGGTTCGCGAATTGAATCGTACCGTTATTTACCACAGCACTATCCTCCAAGGTAGCAAAGGTGGCAGACTTGCTCAACTGTACATCCACATTCGTATAGCCGGAGGTGCTCCATGTGGCCGTCACGGAGGTGGGAGTGGTATTCAGGTTCAGACCGCTTACGCCGCCGCAGTTGGCGTCGAAGGTAGCGATGGACAAATTACCGATATGCATGTAGTTGTCCGAGCCCGATGCCGTTGAGCCGCCGTAGAAGGCGACGCGGATGGTCTGACCACGATATTGGGTCAGGTCGATGTTCATCTTCTGCGGAGACTGGGTGAAGTCCCAGAGTTTCTGATTGGTAGAAGCACTATCGGTATCCCAAATATGTGCGTCAGCTGCCAGCCAAGTCAGACCGCCGTCCTGAGAAATGAGCACGGCAAAAACATCGTCCTTATCGCCTTTTGTGAATTCCGGTGCAGTAGCGGAAGACGAACTCTTCGACAGAGCAGCCATGAAGCTCAAGCGGATAGGATCATTCGATGCTTCGGTCAGCTTGATAGCAGGCGATACCATCCAGTTGTATTTGTTGCTACTCCAGATATTGGTGTAAGCACGTGCTCCCATGTTGGGGAAGGAGGTGCTGGCTGCCATCATGCTCCAACCGCCCGTCGAGGTCAGTGCCAACGGAGTACCACTCAGCAACTGTTGCAGGGTAACACCCGTATTGTCACGGCTCCATTCAGCGGGGAAGGTCGTGGAGGTAAAGGGGTTGGTATAAGGCATACCGATTACGGTGCGGCACGAGCTATACACCCACGATGCATCGGGGCAATCCTGCTTTACGCGCACGTAATAAACGGTATTGGAGGTCAGGTTGGTGAACGTATAGGTCGTACCCGTGGTGATAACGGCGCTATCCACCTTCTGAGTGAAGGCATTATCCGTAGCAATCTCAATCAGGGCGTTCTCCTTACCGTACATCGTCCAGTTGGCCGTCACGGCATTCATGTCAGCCGCAAGGTGCAACTTGGCGGCGTCACCGCACTGCGGGTCGTAGGAAGCGAGAGTGATATCATCTACATGGAAGTAGCCCGAACCGGAATTGGCTCTGGTTACAAATGCCACTTGTACAACTTGACCTTTGTAGCGGTTCATGTTCACGCGGTAGCGCGAGGGAATATTCATGACGCCTTCGATATCGAAGTCGGCATCCGCCGCTGCACTCCAGGTCGTCGTGTTACCGGCAGACCAGGTCTGACCGGCATCCTCGGATACCAGTACGTAGAAGTTCAGACCGGTCTTGGTTGTAACGGCACTGGCACTGGTAGAACCACTGGTCAGGGCCAGATAGAACTCCAGGTCAATCATCGTGTCTGTCGGTACGCCCGTCAGGTCGATAGCCGGCATCACCAGCCAATAAGTGGTTGATGTAGAGACGGAATTATAGAGATGAGCCGAACCGGTTACGGTAGCATTACCGCTGTAGGTCCAACCTCCGGAGGTCGTTTTCAGGGCGGTACCACTATATACATCCTGGAGGTTACCCGTCATACGCTGCCATCCGTCCGGAATAGCTGTTATACTTTCAAAGTTCTCGGCGAAGGGGAAACCAATCGAGGTACGGAAGCTGGCTGAGATCCAGTTGGTGAAGCCCGAAGGCAGGTCAGCACAAGCGGAACGTACATACGCATAGTAGTCGGTCTGGGGTTGCAGACCCGTTACGGTCACTACGAGGTCCGACACGTTGGGGTCATAGAATACGGCCTGCGTGGGATCAAAGGTATCCCAGTCGGTCACAGGTTGGGTAGTAACCGCTACCTGGAAGCTCACAGCAGCCAGGTCACCGATGGTCAGTTCGGCGCTGTTGGCCATAGGCACAACACTCAAGCCTTGTACATCGGTACACTGCGGGGTGGTCTCAATCCGGATGTCATCCATTACCACACCGTAGCCGGCGCCGCTGGTCGTTACGACTGCCTCGAAGGCGAGCTGGTAGGTGTTGTTCGGAGCTACCAGATTCATCGTGTCTCGCTGCCAGTCGTCGATAGCATCGGCATACGATGTCATCAGCGTCCAGCTGTCATTCTGCGAGCTGCGATAATAAATTTTCAGCTGGGCGTTCCTGCCTGATTTCATCGGCTGCGCATGCGCAAACGACAATCTCGGCAGATAACCCGAGCAGTCCAATACGGGCGTAATGAGCCGCATGGTACAGTTTTTGGGAAGGTTACCCGAGTTGCGCATCGCAACGCGGTTTGTTCCCTCTGCTGCACCCTGAGGCGCAATACTCGTCTGAGTAGCATCCTCTACCGTCCAATTAAAGACGGCGTTACCGGACACTGTATCCAGCGTCCAGCCGGCAGGAAGCGTCAGCCCGTTTTCAAATCCTTCACTCAGGATTACATTCACTGAGTGTGCTGATAGTGCTACAAAGAACACTGCCAACAGAGAAAGTAAGCATTTTCTCATATACAGGGATTTTTTGGTTAATAAATAAGGTTAATTATATTGTTTATTTAACAATAATTCGTTCGGTCATCGTGCCCTTACGCGTGTGCACGTTCATTATATAAATACCGCCCGTGCGCGGGAGTTGCACCGGATTGGTGCCTACATGCAGGTTCTGCTCGCTCAAGAGCTGACCGGCAGCGCTATAGATCTCGGCCTTAGCCTCCGAACCGACACCTACGGGTAGCGTATGACCTGCAAGACCTACATTGGTCATTAGGAAGACATCAGCCTCGGCATCTTCGATAGCCGTACCCTGTGCAGGAATCAACGGGCAGGTCTCCAGAACAGTTCCGTCCTCCAGGATGAGGATAACGGAATATTCGGCATTCATATCCAGACCGCCATCCTGGTACCAGTACGAGTCGATTGCACCGACGATAGGCATACCGTCTTTCACCCACTGGAAGCCCTTGAAGGTATAGTCTTTCTCGTCGTATCCTGCTGCAGCGGCGTTCTTCAGCGAGATGAGATCACCCCAACTCGTGAACATAATCGATGCGGGATAGGTTACGGTCACCGTTACCGGTACAGGCAGGTCTCCGCAGACGGGATCGGCAAATACAATCGTTGCCTCATAGATACCGGGCACCACATCAGCGGGCACAGGCACTACGATGCTGTAGCCCTCGGCATCTTTCTGCGGCTCGCAGTTGGTAGTATCCGTAAAGCCCACAGCCTTGGCATCATCACCGAAGCGGATGGAATAGAACGTTACCATACCGGAATCCACCGTAAAGGGATATTCCACTACCGGCGTGTAGCCCTGGCACTGGACCTGCTCATCCATGGTGATACCCAGGCAGGCTCCGCCAATGAGAATCGTCTCCACCACGGAGCAGCCGAAATCATTGAGATACTCTATCTCGTAATAACCTACACCCAGACCGTTAATCAGCACTTCGTTCGTGCCATCGTAGTCGAGCGTGTCGCCGTTGAATACGATGCGGTTGTAGCCCGTACCGGTAAAGTGGAGGTCGGCAGTAAACTTCATAGCATCCAGATCAATGCTATCTTGCACTACTACCGGCGCGATCGAGTCGCGCACGATAATCCACTGCATCAGCGTGCTGTCGCAGCCCAATACCGTAGGCAGCGTACGGATGAACATACCGCTCGACTTACGGCCGTAGCAGTCGTCGCCTACGCAATAATCATCGCCGTAGCAGATGGTCACGGTGTCGAGAGTCTGCTGATAGGTAGGATTAACCGCTACCGTGAGGTGGATCGTACTGTCGCACCCTGCGCGCGTCTTCATCGGTATGGTATGTTCGCCCGACTCAAAGATAATCTGGTCGCCGAAGCGGATAGACTGTCCCTGACAGAGCGTGGTATCGAAGTCGAAGTAGTAGTCCTGAATCTTGGGCAGCGTAATCTGCATCACCGTATCGGCGGCGCACTCACCACCGGCTACCGAAGTCAGCTTCACGCTGTAGATACCGCCCTGCGCCGGGAACTCAATAATCGGGTTGGGCTTATTGCTGGCTTTCTGGAACTGGTTGGGTCCCCAGAACTCCCACATGAACTCCTCGCACTTGCGGTCGCGGTGGTCCACAGTATCGTTATTATAGGTCGTACGGATAAAACTCGACTCTTGGAACTCGACGATATTTCGGCAGTCATGCGGGTTGTAGGTATAATGGAACTCCGAAACCGGCTGTTGCGGCATACACTGGCTATGCAGCTCGAAATAGCAGTTGGCATTCTCCTTCGATACCAGGCGGCAACGATAGGTCGTGGTATCCGACGAAGCCACATCGAGGATACGCTGCTGCGAAACCATCTGTCCCTGCGAGTTATACCACTGGTAGTCAAAGCCGTCCGGTGCCGTCAGCGACATCTGTACCGAAGCGTCCGAAGCGCAGGAGGTGGTGGCAATAGTAGCCGAAGCGCAACCGAGTGTAAAGTATGCATAGCCGTAGTGACCCGACTGCGAGCAGTCGTAGGTTGTCAGGCGGATACGGATGGTCGTACCCTGATAGTTTTCCAGATTCAGTCCCAGCAGTGTCCAGGGTTTGTAGGTCACCTTGCTATAGCCGCTGCCGTAGGTACGCCAGCCCTTAGCCGAGGAGTTAGCCGCGAAGTCGCAGTGACCGCAGGTGGGGTCAATCAGGTTGCCGTGGGCATCCAGAATATCCAATACGAAACGTGGCTGCTCATTTGCATTATGATCCGGGTCTTCCAGCACAATGGCATACTTCATCAGCAGAATATTGCTGGAGCTGTCCACATCATACAGATAGCTTACACTCTCTGCCTCGGCACCCGTTTCCCAGTTTCCCAGACGGACAGATGCGAACTCACCGGAAGGAATGAGCGGCAGGTTGTTACCCGTACGGGGATCCAATGCCGTACGATCCCAATTGACGGTATGACGGCTCTTCTTACTCTCGGGTCCGTAGTCGATCACACCGATATTTGCGTACGCGCATTGCGGATTGGTACTATATCCGTCGTAACCCGAACCATACGTACATGTCACTACATCCGTGTCGTACAGATCCACATAGTTGATACAGTGCTTCTCGGGGCAGAACACGATGAAGTCCTTCAGGTAGGTCCAGGCACTCGTATCGGGCGCGCAAATACCGCGCACGCGAATATCATAGTTGTCCTCACTCAGGCCTTCCAGAATCGTACTGGCATTGCTACCGCCGCTAATACCGATTATCTTGTGCCAGTAGTTGCTGCCCGAGTTACGGTATTGCAACTCGTACTCCGCCGACGAACCTGTCCAGCTCACGAATACGGAGTCACACGACAATGCAGTGTACGTGATATTGGCGGGACGGGTGCAGTTGGCGCTCGTGATTTGCAGGTTGTCGATACAGGCACCGGCTGCAGATACCGTATTGTCGGTATTATTGTTCACCCATACGAAGAACAGACGGCTGGCGCGGACGCCGTTCGACTGGAACTGCAGGGTCACATTCTGCCATTTGCCTTCCGACCGGCCGTTCAGCATGGATGCCGCCGACTGCACATAGGCGCTCACTTGCGATACAATCACGCCCGACGAAGAATTGGCTACCAGGTAGTTGCTGGTGGTAGGAGCCAGACCCATCGCCAAATACGAACCGCCTTGGCCTTCGCAATACCAGTCGAAGGAGATATCGTACGTACCGGCAGGCAGCAGAATGTCGCGATACACATACTGTGTACAGGGACGGCTGCCGTAAGATGCACTCTGGTTCGTGTCGCATGAGATATAGAGCGACTGCTGACCGGCCTCGCGAATAGCGCGACCGATGTACCACTTATCCTGACAGGCGGCCGACTGCGGACCCGGGTTCAGCACCCAGTTGTTGACAGCCTCTACCGAGTCGAAGCCTACAGCTTCAAAACCCATGGAATAAGGAACCGTGATGTTCTGCGCATTTACCAGCCCGAAAAAGCTGCAAAATGCTACTAAAACACAAAGAAATAAGGTCTTTTTCATATCAGTATTAGTTTTAATATTGCACTACTAACTGCCAATTTCGCAAAGCCCATTTTACAAATAGCCCGCAAAGTTACAAATATTTTTTGAATTATGCAACTTTTTTATCAAAAAAAATACTTTTTAATGCAAAATTTCATATTTTTCTTACACATACCCCGCGTGCGCCTATACGCACGGGCAATAAATAATTAAAAATGGAAAATGGAAGCTGAAACGTACTGACGGCTGACGGCTGACAGTTCATTTCGTAAAATATATACACACACACGCGTGTGTGAGTATAAGAAAAACAGCTGTCAGCCGTCAGCCGTCAGCCTCCCCCCCCAAAAAAAACTCTCAACTGCACTCAACTCTAAACTGCACTAAACTCTAAACTCTAAACTCTAAACTCTAAACTAAAAGAACACTCTATCGAGTCAAAACCGCGATATGACCGCGACCTGACCGCGACCATCGTGGACGTCTTAGGTCTGTGTTTTTTCAGCCTCTTTATTAACCCTAAAAATGCATTAATATGAAAAACAGAAGACCGGTAGACCGGTAGACCGGTTGACCAGATGATTTCTTATAATACACACGCACGTGTGTGAAATAAAGAAAAAGAACTGGTCATCTGGTCATCTGTCCCCCCCGAAAAAAGAAATATGGGACCGGGATGTCCACGATGGGAATGTAATGCGAACGAGATGCGAACGTAAATGACGGGGAAAGCCCCCCTTGAAGAGGGGGATTTAAGATTTAAAATTTAAGATTGAAAATTGAATCATGCAGGATTTCTACGTAATCCTTCGCCCTCGCCGTGGGCGATTGCAATCATGCAGGATTTCTACGTAATCCTTCGCCCTCGCCGTGGGCGATTGCGCAATACGAAACAAAAAAAACTGCGCTTGAAAGTAAACTTTCAGACACAGTTTTTTGTTTCGTATTGTGATCCATGCAGGATTCAAACCTGCAACCCCCACATCCGTAGTGTGGTACTCTATTCAGTTGAGCTAATGGACCTCTCTCCCCAAAAAGTCTTACGCCTTTTTAGGGTCCCCTAAAGGGGGCTTTTTACTTGTAAAAGATCACTCTTTTTCAAAAGCGGGTGCAAAGGTACTGCTTTTTTTTGATATGACCAAATATTTTTGCATTTTTTTTCAAAAAAAGTGCACTTTTTGGGTATTTTGCCATACAAGATAGTCAAAAACAGCCTTATTTTTTCATTTTGAGGGTATAAACGGCATCTCGATTGCGTTCGAAGTCATCAAGGTCAAGTCCGTAGCCGAGGATGAACTGTTTGGGGATTTCAAAACCGACATATTTGGGTTTGGCATCGGGGCATTGGAGTGCATCGGGTTTGAAGAGGAAACTGCACACCACAGCCGATTTAGCTCCTGCCTCCTGCAAGCCTTGCAGGAAATGATGCATGGAGTTGCCGGTGTCGACAATATCCTCAATGACGATGACATCGCGTCCACGGATGTCTTCGTAGAGGTTGACAATCTCGCGCACTTCGCCCGAGCTGGATGTGCCGGTATAGGATTTGAGGCGCACAAAAGTGATGTCGGTATGCAGCGTTATCTTGCGGAAGAGGTCAGCTGCAAACATAAACGCGCCGTTCAGGACGCATATGAAAAGCGGTTCCTGACCTGCAAAATCACGGTTTATCTCACCCGCCAGACGCTGTACGGCATCGGCAATCATATCCGGAGTAAGGGTCTCCTCGAATGTCATTCCTTGTACTTCAATGATTCTTTTCATACTATTTTTTAGTTTAGAGGACGCTTCGCTACAGGACGGCTTCGCCTATAGTTTAGTGGTATTGCGTTTTGCAATCAATCCGCTAATCATCTTTGCTTCCTCATCTATCACTTTTTCAAAATTTATAAATTCTTCGCACGATACATAACCCAAATCACATGCCACATCCAGTTGAGCCAGTACTTCCATCAGGGAACCATAGGCTATGGAATAGAAACGAGCTTGGTCTTTGTCTGACATACGGCCGGAACCTTCAGCAATATTCGACGGTATAGAAATCACCGCCCTGCGTAGTTGGTCGCATAAGACAAACTGCTCTTCACGGGGAAACTTTTTAAGCAGGGTATAAATATCCCTCACCAACTCCTTCGCCCGTATATACACTTTCAGTTTTCTAAAACTATTCATCTCCTCTAAACTGTAGGCACTTTAGTGCCGTCCTGTAGCTCGCTTGCGAGCGTCCTCTAAACTCAATCCTGTAGGCGCTTGCGCCGTCCTGTAGGCCGCAGGCCGTCCTCTAAACTGTAGGCACTTTAGTGCCGTCCTGTAGCTCGCTTGCGAGCGTCCTGTAGCGAAGCGTCCTCTAAACTCAACGGTATTTTTTTTCTTGTTCGTCGCCTAACATGCTAAGATAACTTTCGTAGCGTGAAAGAGCAATCTGTCCGCGGGTGACAGCATTAATGACGGCACAACGGCCGGTGTCATCGGTATGTAGACAATCATCGTAACGGCATTCACGGCCGAAACGGAATATCTCGCGAAAATAATGACTCACCTCGCGTCTATCCATCGCTACGGCGCCAAAACCCTTGATACCCGGGGTGTCGATGATCCAGGAAGATCCCCCTGGCCCCCTTTCAAAGGGGGTAACAGATGTGGGGGTTATCGGTTCTCGGTTATCGGTTACATATGACTCCAGGCAGTACATAGCGGAGAAGGTGGTGGTGTGCATGCCTTTGTCGTGTGCATCGGAGATGCGTCCCGTGCGGGTTATCTCCTCGCCAAAGAGGGCATTGAGCAGCGTAGATTTTCCTACGCCGGAGTTGCCACTCATCAGGGTCACTTTGCCTCGCAGGAGCTCACGCACCTCCTTCAGGTCGTCGTTTAGCACGCTGAGCGCCAGAGTCTTATAGCCGAGTGATTCATACAGGGCGCGAAGCTCGGCGAGCCGTTGATGTTCATCGGCCGTCAGCAAGTCCACCTTATTGAACAGCAGCACAGCCGGGATACGATAGGCCTCAGCGGTAGCCAGGAACCGGTCAATAAAGGTGGTGGAGGTGACGGGATGGTTCAGCGTGACAAGAAGCAAAGCCTGGTCGATATTCGCCGCCAGGATATGCGACTCGTGGCTGAGGTTGGTACTGCGCCGAATGATATAATTGCGGCGGTCGTGCACTTCGGTAATCCAGGTAGTACCATCCGGCAGGGTATCCAACTCCACCCTGTCGCCAACGGCCACAGGGTTGGTGGAACGGATTCCGCGAATACGGAAGTTGCCCTTAACATGGCAGAGCAACTCCACACCGTCATCGCGCAACACCGCATAGGCGCTGCCTGTACTACGAATCACCAAACCCGACATAATATCAATTGTCAACTATCAATTGTCAATTATTATACGGTCATGATTTCCTTTTCCTTCTTGGCGTACACCTCATCGATCTGCTTGATATACTTATCATGCAGTTTCTGCACTTCGCTCTCGGCATCCTTGGCAGCGTCTTCGGGCAGTCCGTCTTTCTGCGCTTTCTTCAGGTCCTCGATGGCATCGCGACGGGCGTTGCGGACGCTGACTTTGGCATTCTCGGCTTCGCCTTTGCATTGTTTGGCAAGGTCGCGACGGCGTTCCTCGGTCAGAGGCGGGATGATCAGACGGATGACCTCGCCGTTGTTATTGGGGGCGAGACCGATGTTGGAGTTAATCAGCGCACGCTCGATGACGGACAGCATATTCTTCTCCCAGGGTTGAATCTGGATGGTGCGTGCATCAGGCGTGGTGATGGTGGAAACATTAGTCAGGGGAGTTGCTGCGCCGTAATAATCCACCTTGATAGGATCGAGGATACGGGCACTGGCTTTGCCGGCACGGATGTGTGCCAAGGCATCATCGAGGTAGAGAACTGCTGCTTGCATCATCTCTTCAGCCTCGGAACGGATTTGCATAGGATCAGACATAATATTTACGATTTGACAATTTACGATTTGACGATTAATTCTATTGACGATTGGACAATTTACGATTTGACGATTTATCAATCCATCATTTCATCAATTCATCATTTTATCTCACTCCATCATTGTCACGGAGTGACCAAGGTACCTATTTTATCCCCGCGTATGACGCGCGCGAGGTTGCCCACTTCGTCCATATTGAAGACGTAGATAGGCATTTTGTTCTCCTTACACATGGTAATAGCGGTCAGGTCCATGATTTTGAGGCCACGAGACAGGATCTCGTCGTAGGTGATGGTCTCGAACTTGGTGGCCGTGGTATCCTTCTCGGGGTCAGCGGTATAGATACCGTCCACGCGTGTACCCTTGAACATGATATCTGCCTCTATCTCGATGGCGCGGAGTGCTGAAGCGGTGTCGGTGGTGAAATACGGATTGCCCGTACCGCCTGCCATGATGACGATATTCCCCTTATTTAAGAGGCGCAGGGCTTTGTCCTTGCTATAGAACTCACCCACAGGTTCCATGCGCACGCTGGTAAGCACGCGTACTTTCTGCCCGAGGGCCTGCAGGGCACTCTGCAGCGCGAGTGAGTTAATGATGGTAGCGAGCATGCCCATCTGGTCGCCCTTGACGCGGTCGAAACCTTTCTGTGCGCCACTCAAGCCACGGAAGATGTTTCCGCCGCCAATGACAATGCCGACTTGGGTTCCCATCCCGGCCAGTTCTCGGATCTGCGCCGCATATTCGCCAAGACGCTGTGGGTCGATGCCATAGCCTTGGTGGCCCATCAAACTCTCGCCCGATAACTTCAGAAGTATTCGCTTGTACATATTTTTATTTAGTTTAGAGGACGGAACTACGTTCCTACAGTTTAGAGGACGGCCTGCGGCCTACACGCTGTAGCGTAGCGTCCTGTAGCGCAGCGTCCTGTAGCGTAGCGTCCTGTAGCGCAGCGTCCTTTCAACTTTAAACTTTCAACTTTCAACTTTACTAACTACTCGTACCACGAAGCATACATCGCGTAGTTATGGGCGATGCGCCGGTTGATTTCGTTGGTCTGTTCGGGGTCTGCCTTCTTGATAAACTTAGCGGGCACACCACCCCAGAGTTCATAGGGACCTATCTGAGTATTCTTGAGCACCAGCGCACCGGCAGCCACGATAGCTCCCTCGCCCACATGTGCTCCGTCCAGCAGCGTCGCTCCCATGCCAATAAGTGCATAGTCGTCAACATCCGCCCCATGTATGGTAACATTATGTCCTACAGACACGTAGTCGCCCAGGGTGATGGTTGATTTCTGGTAGAGGGTATGCAGTACGGCACCGTCCTGGATATTACAATGCTTACCAATGGTGATGGTGTTGACATCACCACGCAGCACGCTATTGAACCAGAGGCTGGAACCTTCACCCACCGTTACATCGCCCACGACGGTGGCGTTATCGGCCATGAAGACGTCGTCTGCGATGCGCGGGGTGAGTATTTCGCCATTGCGGTTAATGGTCTTGATTAAAGCCATGGTATTTTTTTAGTTTAGAGGACGGAACTACGTTCCTACAGTTTAGAGGACGGCCTTCGGCCTACACGCTGTAGCGCAGCGTCCTGTAGCGTAGCGTCCTGTAGCGTAGCGTCCTGTAGCGCAGCGTCCTGTAGCGTAGCGTCCTGTAGCGTAGCGTCCTGTAGCGTAGCGTCCTGTAGCGCAGCGTCCTGTAGCGTAGCGTCCTTTCATCTTTTATCTTGCGTTGATGATGGTCGTGAAGTCCTCAGCTTTGAGGCTGGCGCCACCGATGAGTCCACCGTCGACGTCAGGATTGGCAAAGAGTTCAGCAGCATTCTTGGCATTGCAGCTACCGCCATAGAGGATGGTGGTGTCGTCAGCAACATCCTTGCCATACTTAGCTTCTACGAGCGAACGGATGAAGGCGTGCATCTCTTGTGCCTGTTCAGGCGTAGCAGTCAGGCCGGTACCGATAGCCCATACGGGTTCGTAGGCGAGCACGACGCGACGGAAGTCCTCCTCGCTGAGATGGAAGAGGCTACCCTCAAGTTGTGCTTTTACAACTTCGTTCTGGCGATTGGCTTCGCGCTCTTCCTTAACCTCGCCGATGCAGAAAATAGGACGAAGGTTGTTCTTGAGGCAGAGGTCGGTCTTGGTGCGGAGGATGTCGTAGTTCTCGGCATAATACTGGCGGCGCTCGGAGTGACCGATTATGCAATAGGTAGCGCCAGTGGAAGCGACCATAGCAGCACTTACCTCGCCGGTATAGGCACCCGACTCATGGTCAGCGCAGTTCTCTGCAGCCACGCGGATAGGTGAGTCCTTGAGCAACTCAGCCACGGTAGCCAAGTGGATAAAGGGCGTAGCAATCACCACTTCGCAACGGGGGTTAGCGACTTTTTCTTTCAGTTCGGTAGCCAGAGCTACACCTTCTTGCAGGGTCTTGTTCATTTTCCAGTTGCCTGCAACCATTTTTGTTCTCATCTGTTTCTTAAATTATATTTGTCAATAATCATTCCGTTTTGTATGACGACGATACCCGGGTTGGCTCTGACAATGGTCTTGAGCGTCACGGGGTCGCATGTGCAGATTGGATAGTCCGCGTTCGTACGGAGGCGGAAAGCAATCTGTTCGTCGGTGCCTGAACCGGTCACGGCGTAGAATGCCTGATTATTCATAAGGCATTGTTCGTACAGGGCATTGAGGCGCAAAGCCTGTTCGGGGTTGGTTTTTTGGAGGTCATAGAGCACAGCCAATGTCACGGGTTCTTCGGACTCTAATATATCATAGGTAATATCCTCATAGTCTTCGGTCAGAATCTCGAAGTCGTGAATAGGCGGTTCGTAGCCTTTTTGAATGAGTTTGGAGTTCTGCCGGACAAAGGTCCAGGTAGAGTCCCCCTTGGGATAGTTCTCGAGTGTAAACTCCTGCTCGACGCCGTCTTTTTCATATACAAAACTATACTCATAGACATCCTCAGGTGCATCGTCGGGGTACTCCATGAGTTCCACGATGTTGTTGCCAATCTTATACGGACGGAAATCCATGACGGGCAGATGATTGAGTGTCCAGAACATCCACCCAACCGAGCCACCGGCCATCATGAGCACGATGAGCAGTTCGGCTTGCCATACAAAGGTCTGCCGCCAAGCCTTTCGGCATGCAAAGAGGACGATTACGAGGCAGAGTAGCACGACATTCTTAGCAAAGGTCTGCCAGTTAGTCAGCACAACAGCATCGCCAAAGCAACCACAGTCGCTGACGGGATTCTTGACAGCCAGATAGAGCGTCAGGGGGGTCATCACCAGGTAGAACAGCAACGTCAACCAGCTGACCACTTTGATACGGATATTGAACACCAGGCATATACCCAAGATGCACTCCACCGCAATGAGCACGAAAGCTGCGGGTTCCGCCAGAGGCAACAGATCCGTAAAGAATCCGCCAAAGGCTTTGAGATAGTCCTCAATCTTATAGGTCGTGCCTAAGGGGTCTATGGCTTTCACTGCTCCGGAGAACAGGAAAGTCAGTCCCAATAGCAGGCGTGACGCAAAAGAGAGGATGTCAATTGTCTTTTTTCTCATCATTTTCCATCAATTGAATTAAATAAAAAACAGCGTAATTGAGCATGTCCAAATAGTTGCCATCGGCACCTTCGGATGCCAAAGTCTTGTTGCCGTGTGCAGCGATAGACTTGTTACGGTTTATCTTTGTGAGAATGATATCCGTCAGCGAAGTACCGAACATGCTACGCCAGGCTTCGCCGTAGTCATGATTCTTGCGGAGCATCAGCTCGCGGGCTTCGGCGATGTATTGGTCGTATAGTTCCAATGCGCGTTCGGGTTTCATATCAACGTCGTCGCTGTAGCCCTCGCGCAGCTGAATCAGACCGATAACCGAGTAATTGATGATAGCCATCAACTCGCCCTCGATGGACTCACCGACCATATTAACACCCGTGGTCTCAATGGAGCGGATACGTTTGGCTTTGATGAAGAGCTGGTCATTGACCGTCTGCGGACGCATGATGCGCCATGAAGGTCCGTAGTCCTTCATCTTCAAGGTATAGATGCGCCTGCAACGCGCGATGACGGTATCAAATTCTTCTGCGGTTGACATAATATTTACGATTTGACGATTGACGATTTGACGATTTATTTACGATTTGACAATTTACGATTTACGATTTATGATTTAACGTCCTAAGACATCATACTCCTGTCCGTTGCGGATGATTATGAGTTGTCCATTACGGATGATTTTCATGGCGACGGGTTGCACTTCAGTCTGTTGCAGGCAGGTCGGTTTGCCGGTACAGGCAGTCGTATAACCGCTGTAGTTTACTCCGTCTCCGCCCCAGGTAATGGTCAGCGAGTTCATATAGAGCGCACCACTGTTGGAGCGCACGCCGATATACCGGTAGTCACCGGTAACGGTCAACGAGGTGGTGCCCATGGAAATAGAGCCTATCTTCGTACCCTTTGAACTATCGCTATATAGATCTGTCGGCGCAGCATAGGGGGTGTTCTTGCCATAGATATCCAGTTTGCGCTCGGATGTTGTATTGCTATTCCAGTCCACCGTAATTTCGCTGACAGTACCACCGGAAACCGTTGTTACGATGCCGGAGTTGCTATTCTTAGAACGCAACTGAATGGAGCTGTTTCCGCCTGCGCTCTGCCCTGCATATACAGCCGATGAGGTAGCCGTCTTGCCGCTCCAGCCAACATAAGTAGTACCGCTGACACCGGTCCAAGCGCGTGTAAGCACATCGCTTACCGCTACTGTACCTTCGCCTTCCTGCGTAGCGAAGACGGCATAGAAGATGTCGCCTTCCTGAGCCGGCTGACCGGCGGTCACGAATACGGGAGCTGTTGTCTCGCTCTGATAGTTAGCGGTGCGACACCAGCCTGCAAACACCTTGTCCCCACAATTACCGGGTTCGTCTGAGGGCATGACGATTCTGCCGGTAGAGGTCGTGATTGCAAAGGTATCGTTGTCCACTTTCCACACCAGCGGGAATGGGTCAACAGGTTCGATAGGTTCCTCGATGTAGGTCAGCGTGATAATACCGTTTGCCTCCGATATATTCAGTAGCGGTTTGCCGCTGACGCCGGTCCAGGAAGTCTTGTTTTTGCTACCGGGGAAGGTATTCCTCGGGCAGTAATCCACTCCGTTTTTCGTGCCAATTTTCGTACCATAAGCCGACACTACGGTATAGAGCGGCGCAGCGGTCGTACCGGTGTTGTTGGGGGCATTATTCTCCCATGCCTCCTGATTGAAGTTAATCTTCCATATTAGCAGGCCGTGACCCGTGAGCGGGGCATCCCAGCCTTGTGGCTGACGGTTCTCTATATAGTAGCAGACACCGCTTTGGTTGTAGTTCTGCTGTGTGCCCGAGGCATTGATTTGGTAGGCCTGATAACCGGTTGTGCCATTGGCTTGCAGCGTGAGCACCTGTCCATCGTTGCCGAGGTTAATGGGTGTATGCCAACCGAAGAAATACTTCTGCCAGGGGTCGTAGTTAGGCGGGCAGTGTCCATCGGCGTTGTACGAACCACCGTCCATGATATTCCAATCGTTGGGTGTGAGACCCGCGTTATAGTTGCTGTCGTATTCGGTGTCGTACAGGTCAGGTAGTCCCATCACATGGCCGAACTCATGGCAGAGTGTTCCGATTCCGTCGATGGAAGTGCCGGATAACTCGCTGGACATCGCATAGTTATCCACCTTCTTGCCGTTAAAGGTACGTTGTGCATCGGTATAGGTGCAATAGCCGGAAGAGATGGCGGATGTCACATCCCAGTTATGAGGCCAGATCGTGTTCGCTGCTCCGCCGCCGGCCTGCCCCTCTCCGGCGTAGATGACATAGACAAAGTCCACGTAGCCGTCGTTGTCAGAGTCATAGTCCGCCCAGTTGATGTCATACTGCCGGTTAGCCAGGATACAAGCCTCCACTACCGCGTCGGTAGCATATTCGTCGTCACCTTCCTCCGACAGGTCTGTGCCGTAATAGGCCAGGGGACGACTCAGTGTCACAGGTCCAAAGACATCAAAGACAGGTGCATAAGCTCCGTTCGACTGCGATTTGAAATATTCGCGGGCGGATGGATAGCCGTTGTTGACGGTACAGTTGGCGGAGTTACAGAGTTCATCAAAGGTAGCATGGGTATGCCCGGCTTGCATTGCCTTATTCGAGAAGTTCGCCATCACAACGATGCCCTTGGGCGCCAGGTTCGGTGTAACGCCCACGTCATGGCGGGCACGTCGTATCTGAGCGGTCCGGTATTTAGGCGATTGCTTACGGCGTTCGTTCATCTCAGAGCGTGTTGTGTTGGCGCATTCAAAGGTTCCATCGGCTTTCTGACGGTAGATAGTACCATCAACGGCCTCGTACCAGTGTCCAAACTCATCGCCAACGAGTGTCAGCGAAACGGTAGTGCCATCCGTTAGTACGCAGTCGTGAAAACTGCGGCGGGCGGGCACAGCATAGAGCGCTATACTCATCACGAGCATCGCGCCCAAAAGAAGTGTGTTTTTAAGGTTTTGATTGTTCATCATTCAGGGTTATCTATTTATCATTTTGTTGTCATCTGATGAATCAAGTCCGGCAGCGTAACCTGTTGCTGTTCGCCTGTCATCATATTCTTCAGCATCACGCTGTTGGCAGCCAACTCGTCGCCGCCGATGATGGCTACATAGGGTATCTTCTTGCCATCGGCATACGACATCTGCTTCTTCATCTTGGTGGGCGAAGGATAGACCTCGGTGTTGATGCCGGCTTTGCGCAGCTCAGCTGCCCAGCGTATAGCCATGCCTAATTCCTCGTCACCAAAGGTAGCAAAAAGCAGTTGCGTGGTATCAGCCATGGTAGCGGGATAGGCATTGAGTTCTGTCAGCACATCGTATATACGGTCTGCGCCGAATGAGACGCCCACTCCGCTCACACCCGGCAACCCAAAGATGCCGGTGAGGTTATCGTAGCGTCCACCGCCGGTGATGGAACCGATCTGCACATCCATCGCCTTTACCTCAAAGATGGAGCCTGTGTAATAGTTGAGTCCGCGTGCCAGGGTCAAGTCCAGTTCGATAGGCAGTTTGACCCCCGCTACGTTGCAGAGGCGCAACACCTCACGCATCTCCTCTACGCCCTTCGTACCGGTCTCTGAGACAGATAGCAGTTCTGCCATCGCAGCCAGTTTCTCTTCGTTAGAGCCGCTCAGTGCCAGGATAGGTTGCAGTTTCTCAACAGCCTGTTCGCTGAGACCGCGCTCGCGCATTTCTTCGTTTACTTTCTCAAGGCCTATTTTGTCCAGTTTATCGATAGCCACGGTGATATCGACCAGTTTGTCGGGTTCGCCGATACGCTCTGCTATTCCTGCCAGGATCTTGCGGTTGTTAAGTTTCAAGCATACGCGAATGCCAAAGCGGCGATAGACTTCCTCGATGATCTGGATCAGTTCCAGTTCGTTAACCAAGGAATCGGTGCCAATGACATCGACATCACACTGGTAGAACTCGCGGTAGCGTCCTTTCTGCGGACGGTCAGCACGCCATACGGGTTGTATCTGGTAACGGCGGAAGGGGAACTGAAGTTCCTCGCGGTGCTGCACCACATAGCGTGCAAAGGGAACGGTAAGGTCGTAGCGGAGTCCCTTCTCGGGAGCCTCTGAAGCTTTCTCACCGCTATTTTGAATACGGAAGAGCAGTTTGTCACCTTCCTCGCCGTATTTACCCATCAGCGAGGACATCTGTTCCATCGCGGGCGTCTCTATCTGCTCAAAACCGAACAGCGAGAAGACCGAGCGGATGGTTTGGAAAATATAATTGCGTCGTGCCATCTCCACCGGAGAAAAATCACGCGTACCTTTTGGAATACCGGGTTTCATATTATTGACGATTGGACAATTTACGATTTGACGATTTATTGACGATTTATTTTTATTGACGATTTATTATTATTGACGATTTATTTTTATTTGAAGATTTCTTCGTAGATGCGGGATGTAGCGCCAAGTTCACTCGCGACATAGGCTTTTGCCTTGGCTCCCATCTCTTGGTGCTGCCGGATGGCGCGATCCATGGCATCTCGGAACGAGCCGTAGCAGTTGACCGTCTCCGCCGCGCCGTTTTTCAGCAGGTTTTTGGCTTCGCGGAACTTATAATAGTTAGGTCCGAACAGCACAGGGATACCATAGACAGCCGCCTCAATGGTATTGTGTATGCCGGCTCCGTATCCACCGCCCACGTAACCCACCGTAGCATAGCGGTAGAGCTGCGAGAGTAAGCCTAAAGTATCAACCATCACCACACGGCAAGTAGCTATATTGCCGGACGTAGCCTCGGAGTAACGGATATACTGTCCCTTGAATGTAAGGAAGATACGATGCAGATGTTCCGCATTGATCTCGTGGGGGACGAGCAGGAGTTTCACATCGTCACGTTCCTCCAGGTAACGCGCCAGCAGCGTCTCATCCTCCGGCCAGGTACTACCCGCTACGATTGTCTTGCCTACGCAGAACTGCTCTATCAGGGGTAACTCCACTTCGCGCGAAGCGATGGTGCTCACGCGATCAAAACGCGTATCACCGGCAACCGTCACTCGGTCGAGACCATATTTTCGGAGCAGTTCAGCCGAGGCATCGTCTTGTACATACAGGCGTGTGAAGGCTTTCAGGAGGTTGCGGTAGGAGATTCCCCACGGCCAGAAGAACAACTGCTTGGGGCGGAAGATCGCCGAGATGAGGAAGGTCTTTATCTTGCGGCGCTTGAGTTCCCTGAGGTATGCCGGCCAGAACTCATACTTGACAAATACCGCCACGCCGGGTTTGAGTTCGTCAAGGAACGCACGGACGCGCCTGCGCGTAGCAAAAGGCAGATAGGTTACCAAATCAACCACGGGATAATCCTTGCGCATTTCATAGCCCGAGGGGGAGAAGAAGGTAAGAAGCACCCGTTTCTCGGGGTGTTCCTGTTTGAGGCGCTCAATGATAGGACGAGCTTGCTCAAACTCGCCAACGGAGGCAGCATGGAACCATATGGGTCCCTCATCAGCATGTTTTTTATCCTCCGCCTTCCATCGGCTGCGCGCTTCGCGTATCTTCTGCAACGCTTGTGCCTGACCTTCGACCAATTTGCGGGCTTTTTTATGCCCCAATAATGCCGCTATCCTGACACATAAGAAATATAGATGCATATCCTAATTTTCTTCAACTTATTGACTCTCGTTAATTGGGCTGCAAAGTTACTACTTTTTTTTGGAATATGCAAGATTTTTGGCAAAAATATCATCTTTGCCCGCAAAAGTGGGCTTTTTTTTTGCACAATTCAAAAAAATATCGTATCTTTGCGGCAAAATTCGAAAAAATGAATCAAGCTATGCAAAAACATCTGCGTTTATTGTGCGTATTGTGCGCCATGATTCTTATGCTTCCGATGCGGGCAGAAGACAAGCCGATGCAGGTACGCTGTATCGCGTTCTACAACCTGGAGAACCTCTTTGACACCATTCACGATGAGGGCAAGAACGACTACGAATACCTGCCGGATGGCGGTATGAAATGGACGTCAATCAAATACGAGCACAAGCTCAGGAATATGGCAAAAGCCATCACACAGTTCGGTCTGGAGATTGACCCGCGCGGAGCGATGTGCGTGGGCGTAGCGGAGGTGGAGAACATCCATTGCCTCGAAGACCTCTGTGCCACGATGCAGGAGATGGGACGCACCTACAAGCCCATCCTTATTGAGGGTCCGGACCGTCGTGGTGTAGATGTAGGTTTCCTGTATAACCCCGAGATGTTCAAGGTGACCCACACACAAGGCTACGAGCTCAAAGCCCACTATGCCGATGGCGGCGTGGTAAAGACCCGTCTGCAACTGGTGGTATCGGGTTATATTCTGGGTTCGAAACCGTTGGAGAAGATACACATCATCGTGAACCACTGGCCCAGCCGCTACGGTGGCGAGGAATCCAGTCGTCCGCCACGCGATACCGCTGCCATGCTGACGCGCAAGATCTGCGATAGTCTGTACCTGAAGGATCCGAAGGCGAAAATCGTTGTGATGGGTGACCTCAACGATGACCCCGATAATCACAGTTGCGCGGTAGAACTCGGAGCCAAACGCACGCGTGAGGAGGTGGAGAAAGGCGGACTGTTCAACACCATGTGGCAGAAACTGGACCGCGGCATCGGTTCGCTGGCTTACAACGGCGGCTGGAACCTGTTTGACCAGATTATCATCTCCGAACCGCTCCTGAATGCCGACCTCGAAGCCGGCGAGTGGTGCTACTGGAAGTCGGAGATATTCAACAAACCCTTCCTTACCGTGCAAGAAGGCAAGGACAAGGGCACCCCGCTGCGTACCCACAAAGGCGGCGTATGGCAGGACGGCTACGGCGACCACTACCCCACGATGATCTATATTTATAGGTATAAATAAATTTATGTAGTTTTCGTAATTGCGCAAGCGCGTAATTTGCGTAATTACGTAATTTGCGTAGTTTGCGTAATTTACGTAATTTACGTACGGAAACAACGAAAACAACGAAAACAACGTTTACAAAAAAAACAACGAAAACAACGTTAACAAAGTTACCCCCCATGGAACAACTGAAGAGAAAAACCAATCCCATACGGATGCGCAATTACGGGCGCATCATTCAAGACATGATTACGGTTGCCTGCGACGAACAAGATGCACGTAATCGCGAGGCTATGATTCTGTATATCGGGCAATGTATGCGCCAGAAAAACCTCATCTGGAATCGCGACCAGGATTCCGGTACTCAACGTATCAAAGACGATATTGCCACGCTGAGCAACGGCCGTCTGGACACCAGTTTTGCAGCATTCGACGAAGTGATGCAACGCAAGATCGAGGAGCCGGTGAGGAAGCAGAAATACAAGAAAAATTGAGAATGGAAGCCCCCCGGCCCCCTGAAGGGGGAGAGAGTTAAATTGAAAATGGAGAATGGAGAATGGAAAATTATTAAAAAAGCCTTCGGGGAATCCGAAGGCTTTTTTTAATTATATCAGGTGGTTTACTAGTTTTCTAGTCTACTAGTTTTATAGAGCACTAGTTTACTAGTCTACTAGTTTTCTAGTTTTTTAGTTTACTAGTTTTTTTAGTTTACTAGAGCACTAGTGGACTAGAACATTAGTACCACCAGTACACTAGTACCACTAAGACTACTCTTCCTCTGCTTGCTGTGCAGCGTACTCCTTGATGAGCTTTTCTTGCACGTCGGCGGGAACAAGTTCGTATGACTTGAAGTGCATGGTGAACGTAGCACGACCACCGGTCAGGCTCGAGAGCGTCGTCGAATAAGAAGACATCTCCTTCAGCGGTACGAGGGCTTTCAGGCGCTGGAAGTTCTTCTCAGCCTCCATACCCAATACCATACCACGACGGCCGTTGATGTCACTCATCACATCACCCATCAGCTCACCGGGAACGAGGACCTCGACTTCATAGATAGGCTCCAGCACCTTCGGAGCAGCGTTGCGGAACGCCTCAGCGAAAGCGTTACGTCCTGCCAGACGGAAGGAGATTTCGTTACTGTCAACCGGGTGCATCTTACCATCATATATAATAACGCGTACATCGCGCGCATAAGAACCGGTCAGCGGGCCTTGTTCGATACGGTCCATGATACCCTTCAGGATAGCGGGGATGAAACGTGCATCAATGGCACCACCCACGATGGAGTTGATGAGCACAAGTTTACCACCCCACTCCAACGGGATCTCCTGGGTATCCTTCACCGAGATACGGTATTCCTGGTTGCCGAACTTATAGACTTCCTTCACGGGTACGCCTTCCTCGTAAGGCTCCACGATGAGGTGCACCTCACCGAACTGACCCGAGCCACCGGACTGTTTCTTGTGACGATAGTCGGCACGGGCGCTCTTGGTGATGGTCTCGCGATACGGGATCTTGGGTTCCTCGAAGTTGATCATCATCTTGTCGTTGTTCTCCAGGCGCCATTTCAGGGTACGGAGGTGGAACTCACCCTGACCGCTGACGATGGTCTGCTTCAGTTCTTTAGACTGCTCAACGAGCCAAGTGGGATCTTCCTCGTGCATACGTGTCAGCAGGGCGCTCAGCTTCTCAGCGTCAGCCTCGTTCTGCGGACGGATAGCGCGGCGGTACTTGGGTTCGGGATACTGGATAGCAGGATAGGTATTGTCGCATTCCTTGGCATTCAGGGTGTTACCTGTACGTGTATCTTTGAGTTTTACGGTAGCGGCGATATCACCGGCAGCCACTTCGTCCACGGGCACGCGGATGGAACCGGCTACGGTATAGAGCTGCGAGATACGTTCTTTGGAGCCGCGGTCCATATTCTGTAGGTCGTCAGCACCGTGGATAGTACCCTGCATCACCTTGAAGTAGTTCACCTCACCGATGTGGGGTTCAACAGAGGTTTTGAAGATGAACATCGAAGCGGGCTTCGAAGCATCGGGAGCGACCTCTTTGCCTTCCGTGGTCACGGGTTTGGGAGCATCAGCTACCGATGGAGCCATTTCACCGAGGAACTCCATGAGACGACGCGCACCCATATCTTTTCCGCCGCAAGCGCAGAGCACGGGATAAACACCAGCCTCAGCGAAGACGGTCTTCAGTCCGCGGATGGTCTCTTCTTCCGTCAGAGTACCTTCCTCAAAGAACTTCTCCATGAGAGCCTCGTCAGCCTCGGCAGCCATTTCGTGGAGTTGTCCCATGAGTTCTTCTACCTTACCGGCTTCGTCAGCGGGTATATCCTTCAGTTCGGGAGCACCACCTTCGGGTTTCCATACCAGCATCTTGCCTTTGAGCACGTCGATAACGGAATTGAAGCCGGCGCCGGCGTTCACGGGATATTGTACGAGTACGACTTTGTTGCCAAAGTTATCCTTGAGGGCCTCAATAGCGCGGTCGAAGTTAGCATTCTCATGGTCGCATTTGTTGACAACAAAAACGATAGGCTTCTTGGCATTCTCAGCCAGACGGAAGTTATTCTGTGTGCCAACTTCCACGCCGCCGTTAGCGGTAAGGGTGATGACAGAGGTGTCGACTACGTGCAGGGCCGTAACGGTACCGCCGCAGAAGTCATCACTACCGGCGCAGTCGATGATATTGAGTTTCTTACCACCGAATTCGATGTTACAAACTGTCGAGAATACAGAGTATCCGTACTCTTTCTCCACGGGGAAATAGTCACATACGGTTGACTGAGCCTCCACCGTACCACGGCGTTTGATGACGCCGGCCTCCAACAGCATCGACTCCATGAGTGTGGTCTTACCCGAGCCACTACCACCCATCAGAGCGATGTTCTTGATTTCATTAGCCTGATAAACTTTAGCCATAAATGTTTGTATTGATTTGAATTTAAATATTGTTTTCCATGCCAGTTTTTGTGCCAGTTTTTGTTATGGAACCAGCCTTCACAAAGCGTCCAAAACAGAATTAGCGTGCAAAGATACAACAAAAAACGCATATATGCAAATTATTTGGTCAAAAAAAATATTTTTTTGCTTCAAATGCAGAAAATTACGATAAAAGTCCGATAAAAGTCCGATAAAAGTCTGAGTTGATTATCAAACAATCGGGGAAGTTGTGTAAATAATAAAAAAGTCACTTTGAAAACAAAAAAAGTCACATTTTAAGACAAAAATATATTTTTTTATCAAAAAGCTTGCATATGTGAAATATTTTTAGTAACTTTGCCGCCAAATTTGTAAAATTAAAAACACCATGGACGAAAAACTGAAAAACATTGCCAATTCCTATGCTGAGGAATACCGCAGCGACGCCATCTATCCGGCGCACTTGTTCAAGGCTGTATTACACAAAGAGATGGGGCTGGTTCGCTTCATTGAGACGGAGTTAGGTCAGGACTATTACTACCTGCAGGACTGGGCAGATGTGCAGATGCAGCTTGCTCCGCGTGCCGTTCGTCCGATGCGCGGTTTATCGCTAAGCGACGAGAGTATCGAGGTGATGGAAGAGGCTGAGAACTACCAGCGTAAGTTTGACTTAGAGAGTCTGGAACCCGTTTGCATTTTAGCAGCATTGGTAACGCCTGGTGTGGGATTCAGTTTTGACCAGCTGAAGACTCTTCCGCTGAAGCCGGAGGATATAAGTGCCAAGTTTAATGGAGTACAGAATACAGACCGCTCCGCTGACAGAGTACAGACTGCTATGCAGGCCACATCGACTGCCAAAGGCAAAGATGCGCTAAGCAAGTACTGCATAGACAAGACCGCTATTGCCCGAGCCGGCAATCTGGACAAGGTGGTAGGATTCGAGAAGGAGATTGGCATTATTTATGATATTTTAGGTCGCAAGACCAAGGCCAATCTGCTGATAACAGGTGAGACGGGTGTCGGCAAGACGGCGTTGGTAAACGGTTTTGTCACCGCGCTGGTGGAAGGCAAGGTGCCGGTTTTCCTGGATGATGCCGTGGTGTATGAGTTAGAGACGGCAACCTTAGGCGGCGATGCGCAATACAAAGGCGAGGTAGAAGACCGCTTCAAGAACATCATCAACGAGGTAGAGGCTCAGCCGAATGCCGTGTTGATAATCGAGAAAATCGATAAGCTCTTTGACAAACAGGGTGCGCTCTACGGATGCTCTACCCTACTCAAGAACGAGCTGTCGAAAGGTCGTCTGCAGCTGCTCTGTACCGCAAGCATAGACGGTTTCACCAAGAATATCGAGACCGATAAGGAGATGGTCAGCAACCTGGAGCGGCTCAGTATTGATGAGCCGAATGCAGACACGACGATGGAGATTCTGCGTGGTATCATGCCGTCGTACGAGGAGTACCACGGTTTGACATTAAGCGAAGAAGTGCTGACGGAGTCCATCCGTTTGGCGAAGCGTTACCTGACGGAGAAATGTCTGCCCGCGTCGGCTATTGACCTGCTGGACAGGACGATGTCTCACGTGAAGGTAGAGAACGATTTAGGAGCAGAAGAGAAGAAGCATACCGACCTGCGTATTGAAGATATGACAGCCGTTGTGGCGAAGCAGACGGGTATTCCGTTGGGCAAGGTGCAGACGCAGGAGCGCGACCGTTTGTTGGGCGGTGAAGAGGCGTTGCAGAAACGCGTTGTAGGTCAGGATCACGCCGTAAAGAAAGTATTAGACGCCGTCTTTGAGGCTCGTTCGGGTCTGAATAAGAAGGGTCAACCGATGGGTTCGTTCTTCTTCTTAGGTCCGACGGGAACGGGTAAGACGGAGTTGTCGAAAGCGTTGGCGGAGTTCCTGTTCGGCGATGAGAGTGCGTTGTTGCGCTTCGATATGAGTGAGTTCAAGGAAGAGCACTCGGTGGCTCTGCTGTACGGAGCGCCTCCGGGATACGTAGGTTACGAAGAAGGCGGTCTGCTGGTGAACAAGATTCGTCAGACGCCGTACTCTGTGGTGCTGTTTGACGAGATTGAGAAGGCGCACAAGTCGGTCTTTGACTTGTTCCTGCAGATACTGGATGAGGGTAAGTTGCACGACCGTCTGGGTCGCGTAGGTGATTTCTCGAACGCGCTCATTCTGTTTACCTCGAATATTGGTGCGCAACAGATTGTGGAGAAGTTCAACAGCGGCGTCATACCGGAGAACAACGAGTTGATGGATATCATGCAAGGCTATTTCCGTCCGGAGTTTCTGGCTCGTCTGACGGAGATAGTACCGTTCTCGCCGATTACAGACAAGACGGTAACGAAGATCTTTGATATCCATATGAAGGGTCTGTTGAAGCTGTTGGCGGAGCAGGATATCACGCTGGAGTTGACGCCCGAGGCCCGCGAGACGATTGCACTACGGGGTTACAACCAGCAGTATGGCGCGCGTCCGATATTAGGAATCATTCGCAAGGAGTTGCGTCATCCGATTTCGAAGATGATTATCGCCGGCAAGGTAAAATCAGGCGACAAGATCATCGTGGACATCAAGGATGGCGAGGTTGTGTTTGAAATTAAGAATTAAAAATTAAGAATTAAAAATTGAGATATAACACATAAAATCATTACTATTATGGCAATGAAAGAGAATTTTATTTCGATGGCTCCGGATGAGCAGAGCAATGCGAAAGTCAGCCTCATTGATCAAAACAAGACGCTGATGATTGATCAGTACACAACGGACGTAGAGCCGGGCAGTCCTGAGTTTGTGGAGGATATCCACAACATCAACGATGCCTTTGAGCACTTCAAACCGAAAGTAGATGTAACATTTACGGACGAGAACGGCGGAGCAGTCGAAGAGACCTTGCATTTCAGCGAGATTCGTGACTTCGAGGCTAACGGCGGCAAAGGTCGTCTGGTAGAGAACAGCGCATACCTGTCGGGTGTGAAGACGGAGATAGAGACCAATCAGAAGATTCGCAAGTCGATAGAGCAGAACCGCAAGTTGCGCGAGATACTGAAGGACGCCGAAAGTAAGGCCGAGATGAGAGCGATGCTTCAACAGATGTTGGACGAGCTGGAAGCAGCAAATTAAGAAAAAAAGACAAGATTGTAAAAGATTAAATTGTAAATGCTATATGGCTGATACTGAAATGAAAAAAGCGCCCGAGGCACAACAAGCCGGTGGTGAGTTGAGAGAGCAAGCGCAAGCCAAAGACATGTCGCAACTGCTGAGTGCGTATGGTGGATTCAACGCGATCCGTGGCTTCATGCCGGATGCCGAGAACATGAATCCTGCCCGCAAGGCCCAGAAGGAAGTGTTCCTGAATGACAAGCGCTTCAAGGATAAACGTGAGGACCTGGCTCGCGAGTTGAAACGCTGGATTGAGTTGTTGGACGAAGAGAATATCGAAGGTGCAACCGGTTATGCCGATGCCTGCAAGAAGGAGGAGGAGAAATACACGGAGTTGCTCAAACAAGGTATCACGGACGCGCTGTATGCAACCAAAGACTTGGAGCGTTCGTACCGCGAGTTGGATTCGTTCTTCAAGACCTGCGGAACGGACAAGGTGAAGAACCTGCGTATCATCAACGTGGTGAAGGAGGATATCGCCGATCCGGATTCCGGTTTTGCACAGGAGGTTGAGAATATTCTGCGCGATGGTTTTGACCGTCTGAGTCTGAAGGATGCGTACAGCTTGGTATGCGTACCGGGTGCCGTATTGAACGACAAGGTTGACCTGCTGACGTGGGCAAAGATGGCCTATAAGTATAAGGTATTGCTGCTGACGGACCATGCAGACGAGTATTCGTTTGATGATCTGCAAGCCAATACCGAGGGTTATCGCGACAGCGACCCCGAGTTGATGAACGTTGTGATGACCGCCAACTGGATTGTAGGCCGCGAGGCGGAGAAGATGTCGATGGACGAAGAAGACAGCAAGGCATTCTATATTGCTCCGTCGGCAGCCCTCTGCGGTAAGCTGTACAACGAGACCGCCAATATGGCACAGGGTGCAGGCGGTAAGAAATATGGTACATTGGACGGTGTGAAGGGTGTACAGAACGACCTGCTGAAATCGGAGATTGCTGCCCTGATGGATAATCAGGTTATTCCGATGGTCTATAGCGAAGGCCGCGTGATGGCGTTCAACAACGCTACGCTGTACAACGGCGATCTGGATGCCATGAAGGAGTACCCCATCGTACGCGTATTCGACTGGGTAAAGAAAGTGCTGATGAACTATGTTCATGAAGTAGCCCTTGAGAACTGGGATCCGTACAACAGTCCGAAAGACCTGAAGGCAAAGATTCAGGAGTTCCTGAACCAATACAAGGGCTTTGGCAACCTGTTCCAAGACTACCAGATTGGCGAGCCTCGGATGGATCCTGTTACCAAACAGGTAACCTGCGACATCACGCTGACTCCGTTCTACGCCACCAAGAACTTCGTCATCAAAGTGGCAGCTGACAAGAAGGAAAAGAATGCGTCAATGAGCGCAGCTTAGGTAGTTGATAGTTGATATTTTTTATCCATAAACCATTAAATTTTAAGATTATGGCAAAAACACCTGTATCGATGAAAATCGATGGTTACAAGGACAGAGAGGTCCTGATGGTAACCTATGAGTTCGACCAAGCTACCGATGTAGAAGGTCAGATGGCCGGTATTCCCCGCGGCGGTAAAATTCAGGTACGCGTAAAAGCGCTGAATGACGGTACCCCCGACCTGCTGGCATGGATGGTAGAGCGCAACCTGCCCAAGAACGGCAAGATTGAGTTCCTGGAGACCAAGACCGGTAAGGCAATGAAGACCATTGAGTTCAAGAACGGCTACTGCGTGAACTTCGAAGAGAAGTGGGAAGACAAGTTCGGTCACTACGAGGAGATCACCATCACCTGCAAGGAGTTCGCAATCGGAAGCGTAAAATACGAGAACGAGTGGGCTTGATGAAATCGGAGATTTCAGATTTATGATTTAAAATTTAAAATTTAAGATTTAAAATTTAGGAATTATGGCAGAGAACGTAACCCCCGTAACCCTTGAGGTGAAGGATTTTGAAGCTCGTCAAGTCATGATGATTGACTATAAGTTTGACCAGGCAACCGACCGTGAAGGTCAGATAACCGGTATTCCTCGTGGCGGTCGTGTCACCATCCGCGTAAAAGCGATGAACGATGGTAACAGCCAGTTGCTGCAATGGATGCTGGCCCCCAATGACCCGCGTGATTTCAAGGTAACCTTCTACAACACGGTAGATGGTTCGACGATGAAGGAGCTGAAGGGCACCGGATGCTACTGCGTCAACTACAAGGAGAAATGGGAAGACGGTCAGGAACATTTCGAGGAGATGGAGATAGTATGCCAGAAGCTCGAGAACGGTCCGATCGCATTTGAGAACCCCTGGAAATAAATAACCGATAGCACGGAGCTGCTCTCCGCCAAAGGAGGGCGGCTCCATACTACTATCATCACCATCCTATTGAAAAACTACCGTGGCACTACTAACCAAACTGAAGATGCAGGATATTCAGGACCCATACCTGGTGGTAGGGTTCCGATGCCGTTATAGCCGCAAGCACAACGGATTCCATCCGACGACCTGTCCTACCTGCGAACAAATCGAGATAACGGTCGTCGCAACCGAGCGGGACGATTTCCTGTTCTATGAGTGGCTCATCAACCGCAACAAGCAGTCGGGTCAGCTGACCTACGAGTTGCCGATGTCTCCCCATACCGGCACCGGTGAGTTACGCGTGATCGAATTTACGAATGCCGGTTGCCTGTCGGTTAGTGAACACTACGACATCAACGAGCGCAATCGCCGCTTGATAACCATCATTATTATACCGGATGAAGTAAAAATTGATGATATCAATGTCAAACATCTTTAATACGCGTTAGTTTTATGAGAGAGATTAAAGTGATGATATTCCGTGGCGACATAGCCAAGTTGTCGGAGAGCAACTTTAGGGATGCCGTCCAGCAGGACGCCTTCCGTCGTCCTAACGGCATGGCAGTACAGCAATATGACTACACCTGCGCGCTCCAACGCGACCGCGTAGGAACTATCTATGGCGACCCGCAGAGCGTGGTATTCCAGTTTACCGTATGCGTCATCAAGAACGGTCAGAACCTGTTCTACGAGAAGCTACAGGAACACGGGACAGACCAGTTCAGTTTTGTGTTCAACGCCGTCTTTGAGAACGACAAGCTGCAATCATTCGAGCAGGCCATCATGGTGGAAGGTTACGTGGTGGAAGTAGAAGAGGCCGGAAAGAATGATAGAGAGCAAGCTACGATTCAGGTCAAACTGTTAGCCGGCAAGATGACCTTTGTACACAAGAATAATGATAAACTCGCATTGAGCATAATTAGCGAATAATATGAACTTCCTACTGATACTCAAGTCGAATACGGATTCAGCCGAAGTGGTCTCAAAGACCATGCACAAAGAGATACAGCTGAATGATGTAGCCTGCGAACTATGGCTGCATGAGCTCAGTTATCACAAGAAGATATTCCAGCCCGGTATGGTACTCGCCCGGCTGCAACTCAAGCGTACAGAGTACCCCAAAGACCAGAAAAACATAGGCATCCCTACCGATGTCATCATCAACCATTTCAAGGATAATCAGTTAAAGGTGACACGCGACGGAAGGGACGTTGCCGCCGACTATTATATATATAAGGTCATACCCGAGTTTAGGCGCGATAGCGACTCAAACCAGTATGTGGAGTTGACCTGCTATTGCTACAGCCGTGATCATAAGCTAACCCTTCAGCCGTACAGCAAGATGTACACCAATAAGAAGTTTGTGGGTGACATCACGACAGCCGGCAATGAGGGTATCATCCAATCGGAGATGAATGGTATATTGCAAAAAGCGGGATTTGATGAGAAGAAGATTGATTGCAGCAATCTACGTTTTTTGCGCTATATCACCAAACCGGAGAAGAAAGACGAAAACGGAAACATCGTGCAGGCGGAGGAACGGAAGGAGTTTATCCAGCCGTACTTGGTGCAATATAACGAGAGTTTCTATGATTTCATAGCTCGTACGGCGAATCGCTGCGGCGAGTTCCTGTACCACGACGAGGGCAAACTGCATATCGGTATGCCCATTACCCCGAGCGATAAGATACGCACCATCGATGATCAGAAGGTGTATGCCTATCGCTATCAGAGCTACGGCGAACCTATCATACAGCCCTCACCCATGTATGTGGATAGCATGGCTATGGGTGAAAAGCAACAGGGGAAAGGTCTGTATGCCGCCAACGCCGACTACTTCTACTACGACGAGCTGCCCATAGACGAATACCTGGGACTGGTGCTGACTAAAGACAGTTTCTCCAGTTTTTCGGACGAGTTGTTAGGTATGACCCGTAAGCATATTGAGGCTTTCAGTAATTTCCTGACCAAACCATCGTACGCAGAAGTCATTGGTGCGATTGCAGGAGCAGAGGTCACCTTTGCCCTCATCGCCAACACCAGCGCTGACGCCAAGAACAGCGATGGTAACCAGAAATACATCAACAATGCCACCGAGGATCATAAAGACGGCGACCGCGTCCGTGTGTATGGCTCGATGCTCAACAGCGAGGTGCAGGGTTATAACTACGACCATGCGCAAAACCTGAATAATAAGTTCTACCAGTTTGTAAGCAAATGCAGCCATAATATCAGCAAGACGCTCATTGAGGTAGAGACCGGTGTTGAGTCACCTGTTTTCCACTTGGGCGAAGAAGTTAAATTTAACAATCAGAGCTGCATTGTCATCAGCGTAGAAGAGGATCTGATGTCCGAACGCACGGAAGAAGTTGCCCGTGGTCAGCGATTGGTATTGGCCCCCTTATACACAGCGCCTGTGAATGATGCCAAGACATCGATTTCGCTCTACTGCCCGCCTCCCATGGTGCCTTTTGCCCGTGAAGTTGGCATCCAGCGTGCGTTCGTTGCTCGCAATGGTGACCCGCAGGGTCTGGGCCGCGTGTGCATACGTTATCCCTGGCAGAAAGAGTCTGACGAGCCCTCGCCCTGGGTACGCGTAGCTGTGCCCTTTGCGCCCAACGATCCTCCGGTAGCCGGAGCCGGCTTCTTCTTTGAGCCCAAGGTGGGTGACGAGGTAGTGGTTGACTATGAGAACGGCAACATAGAGCACCCCATCATTACGGGTTCGCTGTTCTCGCCGCGTAATGCTGCGCCATCGAGTGCTCCCAGAGAGACCATGAGTCTGAAGACCGGTCGTGTTCGCAAGATTATGTCAGAGAAAGGGCATTCCATCGTGTTTACAGATACCGATATGGCCTCTCAATTCGTGAATAGTTTCTGGCCCGGCTACAAGATTCTAACTTCGCTGGTAGGCGCCGGCTTTGGTGCGGATCTGCACTTTGGTGAGAACGATTCCGTTTCCGGAGGTATTGAGCTGTGCGACGCGTGGGGTATGTACCGTATTACGGCATCTGCCACGGATCGTAATATATCGATTATGTCTCCCTTTGGCGATGTACAGTTGAGTGCCTTTACCGGTATAACCATCTCTGCCCCGAACGGGGATGTTAACATTAAGGGTAAGAACGTAACGATTCAGGCGGGTAACGAACTGAAGCTTGTGTCCGGCTATAACATTGACGAGACATATCGTTCGGCGGGCGAATATTTCGGTGACTTCCTTACTGCAGTTATAGCCGATGGTATCATTGGTGGTGTAGTAGCTCCGCTGACCGATTTCACGCTACTTCGTACGGTATATGAGACCTTCCTGAAGCCGGTAGCCGGTACCATGACCATCCATTCCGGGCGCTACCTGTTGTTGAACGCTGGAGGCGCGCATGCCGAGATACCCAACAAGGGTCTGACACTGAGCGGCATCCAAAGTGTTGAACGTGACAACAGCAAGATGATTAAGCTTACTCAGAGCTTGCGTACGATCAACACGCTTGTCGATACGTTGATGCAAGACTATATCCGTAACTATACTGCTATCTATGAAGATTGGGATGCACTACAAAAACTGCCCGCTTTTGCCCGCATGCAATCCCCCGCACCCGATTCAATCATAAACAGGGGATTCAACAATATGTCTACACATTCGTCTGATTTCCGTTATACAAACGGTCCCCTCGTGTCTAATGCGGACCATAACAACTTATACATCGGTATCTATAATATAAAGCAAAGGATTCAAAAACTTTACAAGCTTGTCAATGAATTCTTTGAAGGTACTAAATTAGGTGAGAACGAAGATGGAAAAGCCATCTTTACCAAAAGCCTAAAGAAGGCGCTACAAAAGTTGTCGACATCCACGTATGTTCCGGCAATGATCAAAAACATCAGGGAGAAGAACGAGAAATTTACCGCAATAGCCCCCTCTTTCGATGCTACCAAGAAAGACCGTATATTGATGCGTCGTTACCTGACGGAGCAACTAATTATTGCGTCGGAAGTGCTGGATCGCGATCCGGCTAAGGTGCTGCTAAATCCCACCATGTTCACGTCAGAAAACGACTACCTCAGCGACAAGAAATGGAACGAATATATCGATCAGTTGGTTCCTTATGGCGTGGATATCTACCACCAGTTGCCCACTCGGGAATCGATAGCCAAATGGTTCATGTCTATCTTCCCCGCCGCAGGCAAAGTGCTGCAGCACGATATGTTGTCCACCGATTGGCTCAAAGAACGCTATCTGTGGGACACCTGCAAACAGGGCGAGATACTGATGTCAGACAAGAACGGCAAGGATACCATCAGCATTGTCAATGGTGCTCTCACCCGCACTCCCAACCAAGACGGATTTATGGAGCAGTCAAAAGATATCTTACGAACCCTATAATATTTCCATACTATGGCAAAAGATAAAACCATCTTAGATGAATGGAAAAGCCTAATAACCGATTTCAACGATAACGTAGAAAAGTCCCTGCAGGAAATCAGGAACTATAAGCGTGATATCGAAAAGATGAAAGTGGATTTGCTGAACGAGATTAATGAAGGTCAGTATATCCGGGATGACAAATGTATCGTAATCTCTGCTCCGCGCATCATCATCGGTAACGTCAACAAGGATGGCAACCTTAAGGAGGAAATGGGAGAGATTATTATCCGCGGGCACAGCTTGGAAATGGACGGCGTAGGAGCAGATGGAAAAGTGACCATCAAAGCTCCGGTTATCGAACAGGCAGCGGTCGATACCGGTCTTGACGGCAAGGAAAATGTCGTTTATCCGATCTCGATCATTAGCAATCAGGCACGCTCTATCCAACTTGACACACAGGATCCGATAGATGATACGGATTATGCGGCCTCCTTCCTTACTAAATCTTGCACAGCCGGTATCACCTTGGCCTCAGATACCGATATATGCGTCAAAGCCGCCCCTGCGAACCAAGCGAAGAAAGACACGCTGAAAAAAGAAACAGAAACGGTGAATAACAGCATCAATAAGACGAAAGATGATATAAAAGATACCAAAAAAGCAATCTCCGACTTGATGGATTCCGTCAACAAAACCTTGAAGGACGCAGATGGCTTGTCAGACGATGACGACCTGACCAAGTCCAATATCCTGGCCATTGATGAGTTGCGCTACCTATTGAAGGATACGCTAATCAAATTCAACGAGAATTTAATCCAATACGCAAAACAAGTCGGGGAATTGGCAGAACTGAATCGCCGGAAAAAGAACCTGGAGGGCGAAAGCAAAAATGTAGATGAAATAGCAGAAGACTACAAGAAAAAAACAAACGCAAACATCCTTCTGCAATCCGAACATATTGCCCTCCACTCCAAAGATGGAGACGATGTATGGCGCGTGAACGAAGGTGCAGGCGTAGAAATCCGAGCTAACAACATCAAACTGCATGCCACAGAAGATACCAAACCCGATAAGTCCGAGGTGCTGACACCGGCAGAGGCCAAAGGAAAAGTATCCGTTCTGGCACGCAACGTTAGCATCAGCACAGCCGACGCTACCAATCAGCAATATAACGATAAGCATCAGCTTACTACGGCTCAGTTCCCGCTGGTGGGCAATGTCACCATCCGTTCGAAGATTATCGACATGGATTCGGTGGACCTCAAACAGGAAGATGAGAACGGCAAACTCGTAGAGGAGAAACTGACAGAAGGCAGCCAGATCAATATGCGCGCAGAGAAAGTACGCGTCAAGACTATTGACCATGAGGGCAAGAGCGTAGGCAAGTTCTCGGTGAATAGTCAGAAGATATCCATGAAGGCTACCAATATTAAAGACTACAAGCCGGAACTCGAGTTAGACGACCAGGGTAACCGCAAGCATAACCCCTTGCATTCCCAAGACTTGGCAGCCGACAGCGAAATGCTCCTCATCGCCCAAAAGATGAATATCGGCTACAAGAATAAGGATATTGTAAGCGAAAACGTCTATGGGTACGCCAAGAAAGAAGTGATGTTAGTAAGCGATGAAAAGGTCTCTCTACACACCAATGACACGGGACTCCAACTCAATGCTGATAAAGCATCACTGCTTGCCATGGACAGCATAGCCATGGCAAGCGGTTCAGGTATGACGTATACGGGCGATAGCAAATTCAAAGGCCCGATGACCGCTACCGACATCGTCGCCGACAACCTGACGGCTAATAAGGCCATCAAGGCACCGAACCTGGCTGACGGAATCGTGGTTGCGGGAGCAAAAGGCCAGAAACCGCAAGTTGAAAAAGAGGAAATAACTGAAAGCAATATTTAATGTACAATGGGTAAATTCGTTTGTCAGGGAGCCATGATGCAATGCAGTTTCGGTATGACCCCGGCTCCCCTATCCGTGATAGATCCCACTCGGCCAAAACTGAGCAGTTCGCTGCCCGTTGCCAATATTATGGATTATGTACCGATGACCAATATCCCGTCGTTCGGTATGTGTCAGTCTATGGCGAACCCGCAAGTAGCAGCCGCTACCTCCGCCGCACTCGGCGTACTCACCCCCCAGCCGTGCATTCCTGTGGTAACAGCACCCTGGTCGCCGGGCGGACAGCTTAAGGTCGCCAACTTCCCGGTGCTGCTGGACAACGGCAAGTGTATGTGCAACTGGGCAGGACAAATATCCTTCACCTTCCCGGGCAATGCCTTACCCAATACTGAAGCACAATAATCAACCCATAAACCGAATTAAACGAACAACAAACATATGAAACTGGAAGTCCAAATGCAACTGAAGGAGTACGACAGTGTACTCAGCGGCTATACGTTTCTGCTTGCTTTCCGATTGATGAACCTATGCGTCAAGGCAGAACCTGCCTCCCTGCTACCCGTTGTCGTGCTGTTCAACGGCAATGAAAAGAAAATCGAGGAAGTAGCCAATGTAGGTATTAAGGCTGACGACCAACTGGATGTCTATCCCTTCCATGAAGACCTGATTATCCCCATCGGGAAAGCGATTTTGGATGCGCACCCCGAATTCAAACAGAGTCTGGAAACCGCCAAAATACCCAAACACGAGAAGGAACTGAAGTTCATCCGCCTGACGATGCCCGAAGTGGATGATGCCCGCCGCAAGGTGCTACTGGAAGGTGTTGATACATTCCACGATGCCACCAAAGGTCAGTTTGATGTTGCCAAAACCAAATACAACATCCGCATAGAGAAAGAACTGTATAACGCCACGAAAGATGAGATAGAAGAGGCCAAGAACCGCTTTGACGAGCTCTACGACCAGTATTCCAAAAGCGTGGACAAAACTGTGGGTGACAAGAAAAATGAGATCGAAGAGGCCTACAAACTGTGGCAGCAAAAGAAATTAGAGAAACAGAAAGAGATGCAAGAAAAGATGGCAGCTGCCGGCGAAGGAGTGAAGAGCAAGATGAAGCTGCCTATCGATAACGGATAGAAGCTATATGCCCGAAGAGGTCTATACACAATTATCGTGGTTTCGCCGCGAGCGCGTAGCGAAAGCACGGGTGATGGTTGTGGGGTGCGGAGCCCTCGGCAACGAGGTTATCAAGAACCTTGTCCTGTTCGGTGTAGAGCATTTGGTTGTGGTGGACTTCGACCACGTCGAAGCCGCTAACCTCAGCCGTTCTATTCTTTTTACGCGCGGGGACGCAGTAGCACACGCACGCAAGACCGATGCCATAGCCGAGAGCATCCGACGCATCAATCCGTCGGCAGAGGTAATCACACTATTTGGCGACATCGCCTACGAGGTGGGCTTGGGTTGGTTTCGCAGCGTAGATGTGGTCATCGGTTGCGTGGATAACCGCTGGGCGCGCTACTGCATCAACCGGCAGTGTATGCGTGCCGGCATCCCGTGGGTGGACGGCGGCATTGACGGACTGGAAGGCACGGTACGCGTCTTCATACCGGGCGAGAACTGCTACGCCTGCAACCTGGGTCCGGAGGGACTCAAGGATCTAAGACGACGCATGCCTTGCTCGGGTATCATACGGCACAACGAAGCAGCAGGACGAGCAGCTACAACACCTGTCATCGCCTCCATCATCGGAGCGGTTGAGGTACAGGAAGCGCTGAAACTCATCCACCGTGAGCAGTTGGATAGCGGCGAGCTGACAAGCCTCAGCGGACGCATGTTCTGCTACGAGGGGCAACACCTGACAACCCGTACAGTCGCCTTCAAGGCCTACGATGACGACTGCCCCGTTCACGAACGTTGGGAACCCGTCATATCCTCTGAGATAGACACCCGTTGCAGCGTGCAAGCGTGCCTCAACGAGCTTTGTCAACTATCCCATGGCGACCACCCACAAGTGGCACTGGCAGACTGCTTTGTCGATTTCGTCGAGTCACGCCAAACGGGCGAACAGGTACACGTGATGTGCCCCGGACGCGAGGTGGAGAGCCGACTGGAACAGACACCCCTGCGAGGAAAACTGCTCAGCGAGCTTTATCAACACGAATACCGCGTACTGGACAACGACTTCCCCTACCAGGAGATGACCCTCGCACAAGTGGGAATACCCGCAAGAGATGTCCTCAAGGTACACTCGGAACAGAGAGACCTGTTTGTGGAATTAAAAATGGAAAGGTGAAAGATACTATCAACATATCAGAGATAAGTGCAGAGATGCTGGTCAACTACCTCTACCCCGAGTTAGTTAACCGATGGACGGTGCAGAATGAGGGTACATTCTACCGCAACTACAACCGCGACGTGCTGGACTGGAATGCCGATACGGCGGAGATACAACTCTCGCGCGACAGCTTCATCCAACTACTGCCGCAAGGGCTGCTTTTCCGAACGGAAGAGATGACGGGCAAGGACCATAAGGTCGATACCGAGAAACTCAAGAGCCGCAAACGCCTGTTGCTCGACATGTTCCAGCCCCTGGATACCTTTGCGTTCCGCAACAGACTGCGCTTAGAGCGTGAGGTATCATCGCTCTTAGAGACCAAATTGACGCATATCCTATCGCGTTATTTTGGCATCGACCTGTCTAAGGAAGAGAACCCGTACATCCACGAGGTGGCGGTATTATTACCCTTTGTCAGCCATCTGCGTGGCGACCTGAACTTTGTACGCGAACTGCTGGCTGCTATCTTACACTGCCCGGTGCAACTCACCATCGGGCGTTATAGCCAGACAGATAACACACGCAGTTGGATCCCTTGCATTCGCTACGAATTAATCATGCCGGACTTATCCACCGAGGAGTATAACCGCCTAATGGATGACATACGTCCCCTGAACGCATTTATCAGCGAGTGGTTTATACCCATGGAGGCTATATGCGTCCTGCTACCCAAATGGAAAGACGCCGACCTCAGCGCTACACCTGTTTTGGACTATAATACACGTTTGCAATAAATAAAAATCAAGATAACATGTTGGATCTCAACGCACGAATCAATTGGAGACCGGGAATGGAGCTCACCGCACAGACCTTCCTCGAGATGGACAGCAACCTGGATTACAGGCAGCAAATGGCCATCCGGGCGGCGCTTGGTGAACATTGTATCGGACTACTGCCCGGTATGCCGTTCTCTGCCGAAGGTGTTTTCTATACCAACAAATATGAGATTGATAACCTCCAACTGACGGCCATTCTTCCTTCCGGACGAATTATTCAGGTGGATGAACCCGTCAGTATCGCTATCCCCCTGCTCTATGGCAACACCTACTACCTTACCGTAGGTTTCGGCGAGGGCGAGACACCCTATGAGAAAGAGGGTGTGCCTTATATCCGGCCGCAGTACAGCTATGCCATCATGGCACCCGACGAACTGACGACTGCCGACGTGATGCCAATCATCCGTTTTAGCGTCAACGCCGGCGAACTGGCCGTGGATAGCAGTTTCATCCCGCCCTGCCTGCTGCTGTCGGCCCACAGCGCCTTTGCCGACTATCATCAGCGCCTTACAGAACAACTGCGCATACTGTCTGAACACGCCAATTTACGCGAAGGCGACGGCAAACGAACCCTCATGCGCTATTTCTTCCTAATGAAGTCCTTAGACATGATGGGTCGCGTAGCCGAGTACATTCGCCTGCTGCATGAGATAGCCCAAGCGGTCGATTACTTCATCATGGTTCCCTATGCCGAACTGCATGCCGAGGTGGCTCGACCCGAACAAACCGATATAGCCCTTTGGCTGGATTGGCTGCTGAACTACCTCAATGGTGCCAACACGGTGCTTGATGGACTGGAACTGGAGGATGACACCATCGACTACGAAGCCCTGCTTGCACAAGCCAAACAGGAACTATACGAACGCCTCAACCCCGAGTTGTACGAGAAACTGCTGCTGCAAATCAAGGACGAACTGCGCGACGAAATCAGCCAGACACTCACCACGACGCTCACGGCATACATGAATGACACCCTGAAGCCCGAGCTGGAACAACTCATAGCCGATAACCTGCACGACCGCATTTACGACAAACTATACAACGAACTATACGACCGGCTCTACAACGCACTCTACGTACCGGTAGAGGAAGAAGAGAATTTTATACCGACCATTTAGTGACGCATTATGATTGGTCTGATTGCACCATTATATATTACCAAGAGCGGTCTAAAACAGGCTGCCAACATCAAGGAATCCATCGACTCCTTCCTCGCGCTGCTTCTATCCACTACCTGCGGCGAGAGCTGCATAGACCCGCGCTTCGGATTCGTTTTCAACAACATGCGTTTCGAGATTTTCAATGAGCAACAAGGTGTCATCTACAATTCCTCGCCCGACAACAAAACCAACGACGAGATACTCTATACCAAGAAGATTTCGGGCAACTCGCGCAATCTGAACACCTTCTCAGCCGAACTCAAAGCTGCCGTTGAGCGTTACGAACCGCGACTCGAGGATATCAACGCAACGATGTCATACGTCCGCAGCGAACGCAAAATATACGTCACCATCACCGGAACTATCATCGAAACCAAAGAGAAATATACATACGAAACGACCCTCAAAATCTGGAACTAACTCATGAAAGAGGATATCTATAGCACCCGACAACGAGCCACAGATCTGATCAACGAAGCATTGGCTATCTGGCAAAAAGGCGATCATATTGACCAACTCGAAGGTTTGGCCACTGACCCCGTTTTCTCGCTGCTGATGACCGCATTGGCGTATCGGGCAAACGAGATGGATAGCGAGATCGAACGCCTCAGACAGGATGTGCTCGACGAGTTTGCACGCTTACTAATGCCCTACGAGGCATCACACGCCGTGCCTGCCACTACCGTTGTCGAAGCTGAACTCCAAAACGATGTACCCGAACTGACACTCTCCGAGACCAGTATCTTCACGCTTCCCGATAGCGGCTTTACATTCATGCCGTTACTTCGCTCCCGACTCATCAATGCCACCATTAACTCGGTCATCCGGCTTGATGGACGCCGCTGGAAAGTGATCATTAATTTCTCGACACCCGTTAGCGACCTGTCCGGCCTTACCTTTGCCGTCAGGGATGCACGTTTTAAAGACCTCAAGATAACGGTCAACGGACACCAGATGTTGCCGCTCATCAAACCCTGGAACTACGCAAACTTGCCACTACAGCCCTGTTTCTCCGTGGCGGCTCTGCTCTATAATCGTGCTGAGATGTACCAAGCTTCACTCACACCGCTTGAGATCTATGCACGGCAAAACGTGGCACTCTTTAGCGTTGCACACACCGGTACTGCACACCTGCTGTCTGTCGAGTCTGACCGCGTGGAACTGACCTTTGACTTCACGGGTATCCCAACCAATTTCGTATTCGACAAAGACCACATCAAACTCAATACTATCCTGCTTGTCAACGCCAAACTCTCTACCGCCACGCTCACGGCTGATAAACCTATCGTTCGCCTTGCCGGCGAACAACTCATGCACCTGCTGCCGCCGGCATCCGAACAATTGTTCGGTAAGACACCCGTCACGGTACGCCGTATCGGCGCTGACCGCTTCAATCGTGCCGCCCTAAGACGCCTGGTCAACAGCCTTTCTACCAAGTTCGACAGCGACTACTACGCGTTCCTGCAAGTTGATAATGCCAACATCAAGACCATCTTAACCCGCATTCAGGAGGGATTGGTGCAGTTGATCAAATCGACCCAAAATAATGCACAAGTCGAGCAACCCGGCGTCTATCTGATGCTGGAACGCAAAGCGATAGCCAACCAAGCCGTCAGTCTTGACATCAGCTACCTGACCACTTCAGGTGCAGCCCTCAACGGCAACATCAAGCCCGATAGCCAGTTCACTTCGCCTGCGGGCATCAAATCAACCTCCGTGCGCCAGATAGCCTCACCTATATATGGTATTGATGAAACCGACAACACCGAGAGCGCACAGACCATGCTGCGCTATTATATGGTCACCAATGACCGCATCGTCACACCCGCTGATATCAAACTCTTCTGCTACGATCGACTCATGAGCCTCTATACCATTGGACCCGATCTGGTCGATGATATATCGGTTAGGAATCGTCTGACGGAGCAGAGCGATAGCGGCTATTGCATACAAGTCAGCATTGTACTACATGATAATAGTTTCATCCGACGTACCTTTGAAGACAAGATACCACAGGCGGAAATGCTGCTACAAACCATGATGGAGATACGCAGTAACCAACTCTATCCCATCTATGTCTCAATACATATAATGAAAGAACAAAACTAAGATATTATGGAAGAAAACGAATTCTTGTTAGACATCGTCTATAAGAACAAAACCGTACGATTCCGGGTTGTCAACCCCCAAGCGCCGCTATCCACCCTGATGGATAACCTGCGCCATGCCATCGGCAACGACGGCAAACTCATCTTTGACTTCCCTTCCATTGACGCCTCCGGCGCACCGCTTGACTACTTCTTTGGCAAGGAAGACCCCGAGGTGCATGAAATACGCGTACTCAGACCGCGAATAGGCAAGACCGACCAGACACTGGAAGACTACAACGTACATAACGGAGATACCATATTCCTCATTCCCGACCCCTTCCCGGGATGAGGATAGTTGATAATTCTTATCTCGGCTGAAGCCTCGAACGATCGGCTAAAGCCGTACGATAGTTGATAATTGATAGTTGACATTTTTAATGACGGGGAGAGATAGACGGCTACAATACGAGTGGCAGAAGATAGAGCAAGGACTCAACGGACGCAACGACATCCGCTACCGGGTCATCCGTACCAATGCCGGAGGACTACCAACAGCGTATCGCATCGAGTACCGGATTCATAGTATCGCCTCCGTAACGGATATTGAACACCTGGGCGAAACGAACGTGAGCAACAGACCCATCATGGCAGACCGGTTCACCATGCTCATCGAACTGCCGGACCAATACCCCTGCGTGGACGGACAACCCGTGTTCCGCTTCCTCACCCAAGACGATGAAGGCAAGCCCATACCCCACCCCTGGCACCCCAACATCCGCTACTTCGGAACCTTTGCGGGCCGTGTGTGCCTCAACCGCGACGACACCTATACCGACCTCATCTGGGGCATCCTACGCGTCAAGAGCTACCTTACCTACGAACGCTACCACGCCATGAATACCCCGCCCTATCCCGAAGACCAACAGGTTGCTGCATGGGTCATCCGACAAGCGGAACCCAACGGATGGATACCTCTTGATGATTGAAAATGGAAAATGGAAAATGGAAAATTGATAGCAATGAAGAGACTGATTTTTAGTATCATACTGGCTGCGATGGCTGTGGTACTGCATGCGCAGACCACCAAGCCCATCACGCTCAGCGACAAAGCACCGTTTAGCGATGCCCTCCAGATAAAAGATAAGACCGGCGACATCCCGGTGGATGCCACCATCCTTTTCGATGAGGACTTGAATACCATCACCGTGACCCTTAAGTCCGAGCGCAAACTATTCGTCTTCTGGAACGACATACGCTATAAAAAAGCCTTCAAGCACAAGCGTCTCCGCACCGATCAACTCTCCTATACCCTTACGGGCAACACTTCCGATGAGTTCCGCTGCGCCAAACGCTTCCGTCGCCGGCTACCCAAGCCACGCTGCAAATACGAGTTCCACTTCTGGCTACAGGCCGACAAGATGCAACTGCAGGAGCAAGACCTCAAGATTGTCAACGACTCCATTACTGCCACCTTCAAGCTACAGGAACAGACCACCAGCGCCACGCTGCGCTTGCGCGATGTGCTGCTGCTCGACGAGGTGAAGCAGAAAGGCGTGACACGCTACTACAGCCTCACCTTCGGTGCGGACTTCAATACGCAGTATAACATCACCATCCGGCGGAACCCCTGTTGGGGCAAGGACAGCCGTATTAAATCGGCTACCAATGCACTCGCAGCCATCGAACAGAGCTATGAGTCATTCAAGAACCTCTTCGCTACCGGCGTAGTCAGCAGCGAAGACGGCGAGAAGATGTTCCACGACCTACAGAACGCCCTCTTGACACAGTTCCCCATGGACTCCGACAGCTGCGCCTGCCCCAAGGTGGAAGAGGCACGCAAACGCTACAACCAATTCAACGACTCCATACGCTCCATCACCGTCACCATGCAAGTACCCGAAGATGAAATTGACCGCATTGAAAACACCAAAACCATCCGCGCGAATGCCAGAACTATCGACGGAAATGTAGCTCGATGGCTTGTTTCTACGGACCAACTGGAGCGTTCGGACCTCATCGAACAATGCAAGACCATTATTACGGATACCAACAAACTCATCATCGCTAACGGCACCAAAACGCCGGAGGAACGCGATGCCGTTAATACGTTCCGAAAAGCCGAGCAATATTTCAGACGTACATGCCGTTGACCAGACTCTACATATTGCCCCTAATCCTCTGCTGCCTCGCACTACCTATCCAAGCGCAGCAGCCTGCCGAAGAAGACGAAGCGAACATCCGCTTTGCCCAAGAGATTCATGCACAGCTCGATAAGATGGATGCCGAGCTGCACCAGATTACTGAAGAAGAGACGCGACAAGGGCAAATCACCGCCTCCGGCATCCGCTCGGCCTATTTCATTCGCAACATGAATAGCAAGGTGCAGAGCACCGACCGGCGCTTGAAGGCATTCAACGTTCGATGGGAGGCATTCAACGCCGCCAATCAGGCTTTCATCTCCGACCACGAAGACCTCATGGACAAGATGACCACCATGCAACTACGCCTACAGGCAGCCAACGACACACTCGCCATGCAGCAGCAACGATGCGCTGCTATCAAGGATTTCGTCGCTGCCGAAGAATATATCCTCGCACAAGATAGCGTCTATGAGGCACGCTACAAACAGGCTTTTGCGATGTCTTTTGTCCAGAAACTGACACCCCAACTCGAGAAACTCAAAGCCACCAATCAGGCGCAGTTCGAAGCCCTCCAAGAACAGTACGACAAGACCAAAGCGGCCTCCGAACTCGTTCCACAACTGCAAGACAGAGCCGACATCGTCAACGAATGCTTCTACACCATCAAGGCCAAATCGGACAAGATACAAGAGATGAAATACATGCCACTCCTCGAACGAGTCAAGGAATACCTGACCAGTCTGGCGTACGTCGCTGTAATTCTCATCCTCATCAATATGCTGACGGCGAAATACAAAGCAGCTAAACAGGCCAAGGAGGCGCTCGAGAAACAAGCGAAACTTATCAAGAAGGAGAACCAGTACCCAACGATTTAATTGATAAAAGAAGATATGAGATATATACGTTATATAGCAATCCTACTGCTGACCGTAGCACTTACGGCATGCGACAATTTGATGCAACACCTCCTCTCCGGAACCGAATACGGCAATATGCTTTCGGGATACCTGGAGAAAGAACGTCCGCTGCAGCATATGGAGGTTATTGATGTCAACTTCACGGCTGAATACGACACCTTCACCGTCACTACACGCATGCTCGCTGACGGACCCGTTTACCAACTCAAGGATAGTACGCACATCCGAGCCGAAGTCATCGAAAGTATCGACGGCATTCGTCACACGCGTTTATCTACACCGCGACTGGTCGGCATCCATAATCGCGAGGCGGAAGGCGTGGCGGAGAAGGACGCACGCATGCTCGTGCTGGTGGACCGCACCATGACGCAGGAACAACTCAACTCGGTGCGCGACTACGTCAGCGAGATTCGAACCATCTTCGACAACGAAAACCTCTTCGTCGCATTCATGGATAGCGGCCGCATCTCCAAAACCCTGCCTATCTCCGATTATATCCTCCGGAACTATTTCCGACCCACCTCCAACGCACCGGTCTATCTCTATCGAGCCATGCAACTCAAGCGCGAGGAGATACTCGCACAACAAGGCTACTGGCAGGGAGCACGCTACCGCATCATGCTCATCTTCTCCAACGAACAGGCATACGACGACGAAACCAATATCCCTATCGACCCCGACCACTACGACTTCGAGGAACAACTGGTTCATCGTGACCGAGACGGACGCGACACCGCATTCATCGCCTTCTACGTCAATCTGAACGCACTCAATCCCGACGCAGACGATAGCAATGACACAATGCACAACATACCACAGGTCTTTTGTTCCCTCTACGGAGGCGACTACACCAACACCTTCCAACTCACCGCATGCAAACGCAAGATCTATGATGCCTTCCACTTTGACTTCCCCGACAATGCCTTCGTCTTTGTCAACCCTAACAATAAGGTCTATCGCGGCGACAGCAAGTCCCTGACCCTCAATTTCTACGACCGCAAAACCAACCGGCTCGTCTCATCCTGCACCACAACCGTTTCTCTCGGTAACATCTACAAACCAATCATCGTGCACGGGCAGAGCATCGGCTATGTACTTGTCCAGGGAACGTTGCTCACACTCTTCATCCTACTGCTCGTCTATTTCATCCTGCAAATAGTCGTACCGGCCATACGCTATCGCATCTTCAAGCACAAATACGTGCTCTCCTATACAGGACCAAACATGAGTTTCGGGGGCAAAGCCGTCGGACAGTCTTGCTATTACTGCAAGGCTCCATTTGAGACCGGCGATAATATCGTGGTCAAATGCGAACACACCATGCACGAATCCTGCTGGGAGGAGAATGACTACCATTGTACCGAATACAGCGACCACTGCAAGCATGGCTCCCATTATTTCAACCGCTACAACCTCTTCGATCCCCGCAATGCCACCTTCTACCTCAAGTGGCTTTTGGTCGCTATCGGTGCTGCCTTCATGTCGTGGTTAGGTTTCACCATCTATATGCACCTCGGCTTACATAACAACTACGCGCCCGCCTTGGTCCAACCGCCCATCACGCAGCTACCGGTCGTGGGTGCCGTTGTCGGTTTCTTCCTTACCATGGGGCTTTCCTTCTTCACCCTCTCTGTACACGGGTGGCGCATGGCAGCTCAACTCATCGCGCGTACCTTACTCGCTGCGGTTGGCTGCTACTTCACCTTCCTGCTTGCCAATATCTTCATCGTTGTCTTCGGAATCAAACAAGGCATAGGTTTCATCAACGCCCTGCCATGGATAGCCTCCTGCTTCCTGATTGCACGGGCTGTCACCATTGGTACACGTGTCGTTTATAACCGGCGAGTGCTGCTGCTGACAACCCTGGTCGGCATTCTATCCGTAGTTATTTGGGGACTCTTTTACCAGCACACCGAATTAGACTTCCGCGTTACGCTGCTCATCTCTTTCTACATCTACTGCATCGGAATGGCGGCAAGTATCGCTTCCATCTCGCCACGCTCCGAACGCTATTTCCTCAAGGTACAGGGTGCTGTCAAGGAAATGGATATCGCACTCTATAAATGGTTCCGCAACGACACCAACCGCGTCGTCACCATTGGTAAGTCTGTTGAATGCACCTTGCAGCTATCCTGGGAAATCCAGCGTACGGTAGCACCCGTACAGGCTGAGATTTGCAAGGTGCGCAATGCCCTTTACCTCATCGTGCTGGAACCCGGTGTGTATTACAAGAACCGTCCGGTTAAGGTAGATAGTCGTATCCTACTCCACCATGGTCAGACCTTCAGCATCGGCCAAACCCAATTCACCTACATAGAAAAAGACCGTTAAAAGGATAAATTAAATCTTAAATCTTAAATTTTAAATTTTAAATTTTAAATTTTAAACGGAGACTGCATCTTGTCCGGCTATCTGAGGCCTCGCAACCCCAAAACCCACCCACCCAATCATCCGGACTTGCAGTCTCTGTTTTTTGTAATTTCCTAACTTAGTTGGTCAACTTGGTCAACTTGGTCATGCAAAAAAGCGGAAGCATCGGTCGCCCGTCGATTTAGCGTAGCGGTATCGACCATAGCGACCCGATTGCTGAACGCGAGAACCACCTGTAGAGACGGCATTCCTTGCCGTCTCTCCCGAGAACCGAGAACCCAGAACCGAGAACCGCCCCCCTCTTACTCCGTAACCATACTGTCGGTTGGACGAGATTTCTTCTTCAGTTCGAAATCGCGACCGAGGTAGTTCTTGCGAACCGTAGGGTTAGCTGCCAGCTCTTCGGGTGTGCCGTGGAAGAGGATGCGTCCCTCGAAAAGCAGATAGGCGCGGTCGGTAATCATCAGCGTCTCATCCACGTTATGGTCGGTAATGAGAATACCGATATTCTTATCCTTCAGTCGCCATACCACATCCTGAATCTCCTGCACAGCTATGGGGTCCACGCCGGCGAATGGTTCATCCAGCATCACGAACTTCGGTTCGATAGCCAGGCAGCGTGCTATCTCAGTACGCCGCCGCTCGCCGCCACTGAGGCGGTCGCCCAGGTTCTGACGTACATGCTCCAGGTTGAATTCACGAATGAGTTGCTCCAGTTTCTGGTGCTGATACTCCTTGCTGAATTTGGTCATCTCGAGTACCGCCAGGATATTATCCTCTACGGTCATCTTGCGGAAGACGCTGGCCTCCTGAGGCAGGTAGCCTATTCCCATCTGAGCACGCTTGTACATAGGATACGATGTAATATCCTCATCGTTGAGGTATATATGACCATTATTGGCGGTCACAAGACCCGTAGTCATGTAGAACGTGGTGGTCTTTCCGGCACCATTCGGACCAAGCAGACCGACTATTTCGCCTTGGTTCAGCTCTATCGATACATCATTGACAACCGTTCGTTTGCCGTATTTCTTGATGAGATGTTCGGTTCTTAATCTATCCATTATAAGGGTGAAAGGTTAATGGTTAATGGTTAATGGTTAATGGTTAATGGTTAATGGTTAATGGTGAAAGGAGAAAAGGTGAAGGGAGAAAGGTGAAGGGAGATGGGAATCTTAAATCTTAAATTTTAAATCTTAAATCTTTGTGGGGGCCGGGGGGGGCTGCTCCGCGGGGTGTGTTCATATAATCGCCGGCATAGTATGTCGGCGTCCCCATGCCGCCATAATCTTAAATTTTAAATTTTAAATCTTAAATTTTAAGGTTCAGTCTTGAATTTCGAGCACCACGGGGCAGTGATCCGAGTGCACAGCCTGCTGCAGGATGGCGGCTCGCATAAGGCGATGACGCAGAGGTTCGGATGCCCAGAAATAGTCTATACGCCAACCGGCATTATTGGCACGCGCACCGGCGCGATACGACCACCAGGAGTATTGCTCTGCCCTGTCATCAAAGACGCGGAAGGTATCAATCATGCCGCTCGCCTCCCAACGATCCATCCACTCGCGTTCCTCGGGCAGGAAACCGCTGACACCGACTTGCCGTTCGGGATGGTTGATATCAATGGGGTGATGGCATATATTGAAGTCACCACAGATAATGAGGTTCGGTCGCTCTTGCCTCAACGCAAGCATCCAGCTGAGGAAGTCCTCCAAGAACTGCATCTTGAAGTCCTGTCTCACATCGCCCGTCGTACCGCTGGGTACATAGACGCTGACGATCGTCAGGTCGCCATAGTCCGCACGGAGCACCCTACCCTCGCTGTCGTAGCGGCTGTTGTTCATGCCGGCCACCACGCGGTCCGGACGCATACGCGAGAAAATGCATACGCCCGAGTACCCTTTCTTCTCGGCCGAATGGATATAGCTGTGATACCCCATCTCCTGCATCGCAACGGTGTCAATCTGCTCCGGCTGCGCCTTCGACTCCTGTATGCAAAATACATCGGGTTGCTCCTCTTCGATGAAGGAGAGCAACCCTTTGGTAATGGCGGCACGAATGCCGTTCACGTTATACGAAATCAGTTTCACGGCAGCATCACTTTCTTGGAACCGGAGGCTGTACGAATCACATACACACCCGGAGTGAGTGCCTTCAGATCCGAAACGAAGATCTGTTTACCCAGTACATCGTAGATGGCCTCGATGGGTTCATCCTCGCCGATGACATCCTCAATACCGGTACCACTGAAGTTGAGGTCGAACTGAATCTTACCGGAGCTCCACTGCTTAATATTGCTCAGACGGAATGTACCGGCATTGTACGATGTAAATTTCTTCTGCACGCCGGGGAAGGCATCGTTTGCCTTGCCACTGTAGCCCTCTTCGCCCATCTTGGGAGCCTTACCATCAGCCTCGATGATATCAACACCCATATTCTTGGGGTCGTTATTTACCGTATTCATGTACCATTTGTTGCGTTCGTACTGCACGCGAATGAGCAGCATTCCGCTTCCCGGGATATAGGTTTCCCAGTTATTAACACCCTGCTGACGATTCTCGATAAGCCAGAATTTCTTGGGGTCGGGGCTCAATGCATCCAGATTCGAGCGACGGGTCGATGCTACCAGGAACACCTCGTTCGACGAAACGATATCCGACAGACTGTAGTTGCCATCAGCTGTAATAACGGTGGGTGTCAGCCAGCCCATGAACCACTTCTCGTAGCCCGAGTATCCCGGAGGGGTGTTACCTTCGTTGTTGTACGGACCCGAGTCCATGATATCCCAGTCACCTAAAGTCTTGTGGGTGGTGTTCGAGTTGGTGGAATAGAAGTCAGGCAGACCGAGCACATGGCTGAACTCATGCGTGAAAGTACCGATACCGGTGTGCACCTCGTTCTGACCATAGTTGTATTTGATCTCATTAGAGCAAGCATAGGTAGCCATCATTTTGCCATCCAGCGTGATATCAAAGCCTTCCATCGTGGAGCTATGGGGCCAAACGGTATTGGCATCAGGACTGTCGGCTGCGCCGTAACCGGCATAGATTACATAGACGAAGTCCACCTTACCATCGTTGTCGTTGTCGTAGTTGGCAAAGTTCACACCCAGGCTGTCGTGAGCCTTAACAACGGCTTCCTGAATCATCACCTTGGCACGCGCATCACCCTTGCCTTCACCGTAGTAGATATAGTTGTATTTCAGTTCCACAGGACCCACTACATCAAAATCAGGCTGGTATGCGCCGTTACTCTGGTCAATGAAGTACTGACGGGTAGAGCCTTTGGCGTAAGGATAACTGGAACCCTCGCGGTAACGCTCGTAGTTGCGTCCGTTCAGCATCGAGTCAATCTCAGCCCTCTCGGTCACGAATTTCTTATTGGCAAAATTGACGAGGATACAGAGTCCGCGGGGGGCGAGGTTGCGTTCTGTTCCGGTAGCCTGGTAGGCTGCAGGCAGACGATTCAGGCCTTGCGTGCGCAGTAAAACAATCTCATCATCGGTCAGGGCCTCGGTTAGCTCATAGAGACCGTCGTTATTCATCTTCAGCCAGTTGCCTTGGGCATCCGTAGCATAATTGAAGTACTCATCACCATGTAGGTAGATGGTTGTCTCTGTTCCGTCAGCCAGCATGGCTCGGATACCGTACGGTGCAGCCGGCACAGCCATAACCGCCATGACGCACAGCACGCATAAGGAAGTCAAAATCGTTTTTTTCATGATAACATTTATTTAATTATTTTTATTGCTTTGCCGTTCTGCATGAGGATAAATACCCCGTGCAGATTATCGTTTTGGGTCACTTTTTCACCGGTGAGGGTATAGAGTACATTGATGCCATTATCAGGCATACTGCTCACCTCGTCCATGGTCGATGTACCACCTGTCTGGCGGAAAGTTATCACGCCGTTCGTTAGGGTAATAGCCGTTACCGGATAGCCGGCGCAGCCCATGAATGCAGTAGCACCGGTTGGGAACACATCGCCGGGCTTGCCACTAAAGCCGCTTTGCGAGGCACCGGGAGCCTGCCCGTCTGCCTCTACGATATCTATCCCCATGGCGTTAACATCATTGTTAACCTGATTCCCACTCCATTTATTGGCATCATAGCGAATATGGGTCACCAGCAATCCTGCCCCCGGCAGATAACTATCCCAACCGCTCTTCTGACGGTTCTCCAGGAGAAAGAAATCAGCGGGAGAGGGGCTGACACCATCGAGGTTGTGCGAGCCGGAGGGCGAGAGCAGTATGGTATTGCCGCCTGCGGAGGTAGCCTGCAGGCTAACCGTCTCGGGTGTGTTGACCAGCCGCGGCGTGAGCCAACCCATAAACCACCGTTCGTAGGCGGAATAGCCGGGCGGGGTGCGGACATCGTTGTTGTAGCAGCCATAGTCCATGATATCCCACTGACCGCAAGTCTTGTGCGTTGCTCCGTTGGTGGTATAGATATCGGGCAGTCCCAGTCCGTGACCGAACTCATGGCATGCAAGACCCACACCGGCCATAACGGTAGTTGTCTGGGTGCTGAAACAGCCGTCTAACTCGCTGCTGACCTCGTAGTCATTCACAATCTTGCCATCAAACACATGACGCATACCGGTCTTGCCGGCCTTAATCACAGTCCAGTAATGCGGCCAAATCAGTACCGATGTAGGATTACTAATCCAACTGGATGGAATACATGCGCCATCACTGGCAGGCGGACCGGCAAAGAGGGCATATACCATGTCCACATTGCCGTCAGCATCGGTATCGTACAGGCTGAAATCCAGCGAGTCGTCCATCAGGGCGCAGGCTTCCAATACCAGCTCCGTCGCACGCGACGAACCGTTACCTTTGCCGTAATAATTGTAGTTATGGCTGACTCGCACAGGACCGTAGATATCAAATTGAGGATTGTATTGCCCGGCAGACTGGTCGTAGAAATAGCGTCGTACGGAACCGGTTGCGCCATACAAGGTGAAATGCTCGCCATTGAACATCGAATCCACATTCGCACGCGATACACGATAGGTCATATCCGGATAGTTGACCATAATGACCGGCACACGCGGGAACACACGGGGCGATGGAATAGAAGCCGCCCGCTGAGGCGCATTCATAGCCTCGTTTTGCATCATCGCCTGCTTTAGTTGGATATAGGCAGTCGTGTCCTCCATATTACGCGGAGGCACAATCGCCCCTACCGTACTCCATACGGCCAGTATTCCGATTACTATTAAACTTATTCGTTTCAACTATCAACTATCAACTATCAATTGTCAACTATCGTACGGCTTTAGCCGATCGTTCGAGGCTTCGCCGAGATAAGAACTATCGTACGGCTTTAGCCGATCGTTCGAGGCTTCGCCGA
>OCTX012288751.1_pt1 | contig 83195 bp, 59 predicted proteins | sample 1539691 | NCBI WGS metagenome assembly OCTX01 (sample SAMN02144231, study PRJEB22623) | gut metagenome | biome: sheep rumen | host: Ovis aries | place: New Zealand
ATAAATTGCATATAGCATCCGCCGCCCTCCCCTACATGGGAGGGGAGGGCGGCGCATTCTCTGGTACACAGAAGGGACTCCTTTTGTGTTCTTTTGTGTTAATAGCCCAACATGGCGGAGGGTGTGATTCCAAGCGTCATGCAGAGCAGGCGGGCTATCTTCAGCGTAGGCTCTGCCCGGCCTGAAACATAGTCGCTGATACGTGACGGGCTGACGCCAATTTCGGAGGCCAGCTGCTTCTGGCTCATGTTCTTCTCGTCTAACGACAGTTGTATCAGTTGGGCCACCGTTGGCTTGCCGATGGGGAAGTGCTCCTTCTCATAGTCAATCACCACGTCCGACATCATCGTCAGCTCAACGGCGTTTCAATCGTTGGCGGACGGATTTCCGTCGGTTCGCTTTGCGGTTTTCTGCCTACCTTTGCAGCGAGCAAACTACTACAACAATAATTTCTCAAGTTTAATAGTTTAATAGTTTTTAGTAAATTGGTAAATTGCAGAATGGCTACATCGTGAGGTGTAGCCTTTATCTGAAAAAAGGGGGAAACTTTTGCTGAATTACGAATTAAAATAGTTATCTTTGCACCCAAATTAAAACAAATCAAAATGAAAAGAATAGTAGCAACACTTGGCCTGATAATGGTCATGACAGCGAATGTGACTGCCCAACAGGCTGACACGGCGCTTGTGAGGCATAATTTCTTCTATGCCGGACAGAGCAAGCAGCGGCGCATGTTCATCGTGAAGGACGGACGGGTGAGCTGGAGTTACGACGACAAGCTGAAGCGCGGCGAAATCAGCGACGCGGTGCTGATGAGCGACGGCCACATCCTCGTGGCCCACCAGTACGGCGTGGCCGAGGTGACGCAGGACCAGCAGACGGTGTGGAGCTATGCCGCGCCGGAGGGGACCGAGATTCACACCATCCAGCCCATTGGCCGCCGGCATGTGGTGTTCGTGCAGAACGGCAAGCCGGCGAAGGCGGTGGTGATGGAGATTCCGTCGTGCCGCATCGTCCGCGAGTTTAAGCTGCCCACCAACGAGAAAGGCTCCGTCCACGGCCAGTTCCGCAACGCCCGCCTGTCGAGCCGCGGCACGCTGCTTGTGGCGAATATGGCTATGGGCTGCATCCACGAGTTTACGAGCGACGGCAAGGAGGTCGACCGATGGGGAGGTATGCTACCCTGGAGCGTGCAGGAGATGCCGAAGACGGGCAACCTGCTCATTACGGGCCGCAAGGGCATGATTCAGGAAATCAACCGCCAGGGACAGACCGTGTGGGAGCTGAACACCACCGACTACGGCGTGACTCAGCCGCAGAAGACGGTGCGCCTGAAAAGCGGCGGACACTTGATAAACAACTGGTACAACGAATGGAACAAGGAGCCGATGGACACGGCGAATGCGCCCGTGCAGGCCATCGAGGTCGACAAGGACGGACGCCTGGTGTGGCAGTTGCGGACGTGGAGGAATCCCGACCTCGGCCCGTCGACCACCATCCAGTTGCTCGATGAGCCCGTGAACCGCGACCGCCTGTTCTTCGGCGAGTTCAACGCGCAGAAACCGAAACTCTTCGCCGGGCCCAACGAGCCCATCGGCCAGGGGCGCGGCATCCATCCCGGCAGGGTGGCATGGGTCCACGCGCCGGGGGTAGCCAAGTGGGACGGCAAGACGGGCCTCTGGGTAGAGGACCGCTGGAACGACCAGCAGAAGGCCGACCTGATGATAGCCGAGGCCGTGATGCAGCTGACGGGCGAGCCGACGGCGAAGAAGGCGTGGCGTGCCCTCTTCAGGCACTTCAACAAGACCCACGGCCGCGGCAACCGCGGCTACAAGAAGGGCGAGAGCATAGCCGTGAAGCTGAACCTAAACAACGCCATCACCCACCACGACACGATAGAGCTGAACTCGTCGCCCTTCGTGACGCTGGCCCTGGTGCGCTCGATGGTGAACGACGGCGGCGTGCGCCAGCAGGACATCGTGCTCTGCGAACCCAGCCGGGCCATCACCGACAGTATATTCAATAAGGTACACCGCGAGTTCCCCCTCGTGCGCATGATTGACAACATCGGCGGCGACGGGCGCGAGAAGTGCGAGTACTACCCCGAGCAGATTGTCTACTCGGTGGACAACGGCAAGATGGCCCGCGGACTGGCCAAGTGTATCGTCGACGCCGACTACCTCATCAACTCGGCCCTGCTGAAGACGCACAACGGGCCGGGCGTGACGCTGACAACGAAGAACTGGTACGGCGCCACGGACATCAACCTGCTCTGGCGGCAGAACGCCCACAACAACGTGAGCCAGGACAAGCGCCACGGCAAGCCCCAGTACAAGACCTTCGTCGACTGGCTCACCCACAAGGATCTGGGCGGCAAGGCGCTGCTGCTGCTCATCGACGGCACCTACGGTTCGCGCGACGTGAACGGCGCCCCCAACCCGAAGTGGATGAAGGAGCCATTCAACGGCGACTGGGCCTGCTCCATCATCGCCTCGCAGGACGAGGTGGCCTGCGACGCCGTGGCCATGGACATCATCATCGGCGAGTGGCCCGAGTTCGGCAGCCTGAACTACTGCGACGAATACCTGCGCGAGGCGGCCAGCATTCCCCACGCGCCCAGCGGTACGGTGTACAAGCAGCAGGGCCAGGCGCTGACTGAGCCGCAGGGGCTCTTTGAGCACTGGAACAATCCGAAGGAACGGAAGTACACGAAGATTGACTTAAGGTACAAGAAGCTATGAGGGGTTTAATAATAGCAGCCATTTCGCTCGCCGCCCACCTCACGCCGCTCACCGCTGACGCCCAGGTGAGGGACGCCTTCCAGGACATACTGCCGGTGACCGACCCCTCGATGATGCGGAGCCTCAACGGCGAGTGGAGCCTGAAGGTGACAGAAGGCATCAGCGACGACACGACGGTGCCCGAGGCCGACGAGACCTGGCGTAAGATTCCCGTTCCGGGCTGTTGGGAGGCCTACGGATTCAGCAAGCCGAGCTACGACAAGGCACTGCCGCTGACGGGCTACTACCGGACGACGTTCACCGTGCCCGACGCCTGGCGGGGAAAGCGCATCGTGCTGCGCTTCGACGGCGTGCTCTACGGCTACGACTTGTTTATCAACGGCAAGGCGGCCGGCTCGTGGCGCTCGGGCTACAACACGGCGCTCTTCGACATTACCGACTGCCTGAGCCCCGCCCCCTCGGGCGGGAACAGGAGCGGACATCAGCTGGCCATGCGCGTCATCACCCAGTTTCCGGGCAGCGACTTCGACTATAACGACGACTGGGCGCCCTGCGGCATCTTCCGCGACGTGACACTCATGGCCGTGCCTGAGACCCACCTCAGCGACCTCACCATCACGACGAAGAACACCGGCGAGGTGAACGTCGAGACGAAGGTGACGGGCAAGGACAAGGCAACGGTGGTGAGACACGAAATACAGGACGCCCAGGGGAAGGTGGTAGCCACCGCGACCGGCGGACAGAGACTGACGGTCGAGGCCCCGCACCTGTGGACGGCCGAGACACCTTATTTATATAAACTGACGACCACCCTGCTGAAGAAGGGCCGACAGCTGCAGCGGTTTGAGCATAAGTTCGGCTTCCGCGAGCTTACCATCGACGGGCGCGTGCTGAAGCTCAACGGGCGGCCCATCAAGCTGCGCGGCGTCACCTGCCACAGCACCGACCCGCTGACGGTGAAGGTCGTTTCTGACGACCTCACCCTGCGCGACATGAAGCTCATGAAGGAAGCCTCGGTGAACTACATCCGCACCAGCCACTATCCCCGCGAACCGCGATTCTACGAACTGGCTGACTCGCTGGGCTTCTACGTCATCGACGAGGTGCCCTTCGGCTTCGGCGACAAGAACCTGCAGAAGGAGGCGTTCTACCCCGTGCTGCAGCAGCGCGCCCAGGCCACCATCCGCCGCGACAAGAACCACCCCTCGGTGCTCATCTGGAGCCTCGGCAACGAGAATCCGCTCACCGACATCTGCATACGGCTCGGCGACTACGTGAAGACCACGCTCGACCCCTTGCGCCCCTACTGCTACCCGCAGGTGGGCAGTTACTTCAGGCGCTTCTTCGAGCGCACTACCCTACCCCTTCCGAGCGGCGAGGGGAACGACGGGCCCCACCCCTTCCCCTCTGCCGCCCCCATCTACTCGCCCCACTACCCCACCACGGGCCAGATAGCTGGCTTCTACCAGCACCTGGACCGCCCCGTCATCTTCACCGAATACTGCCACACCCTCGGCATCTCGTTCGAGGACCACGACCGCCAGTGGGAAATCATTGAGCGCACGCCGGGCATCGCCGGCGGCTCCATCTGGGAGTGGGTCGACCAGGGCATGCCCTTTGAACGCCAGGAGCAGGCAGTGGGCACCGGGAGGCTGTTCGGCTACGAGGAGAAGGTATACACCAGCCGGAACGGCGGCTTCGAGATGAACGGCAACAAAGGCGCCGACGGACTGCTCTACGCCGACCGCACGCCGCTGCCCAACTACTACGAACTGCAGCACAACTACGCCCGCGCCTTCGTCAGTTCCGTAAGCTGCGATACCATCGCAGCCCACCTCACCCTCACCAACCGCTACGACTTCCTGAACCTGAAGGACAACGTCACCTTCCGCTGGGCTCTGACCACCGACCGCGACACCATTGCCCGCGGCCACTTCACCCCCGACTGCGCCCCCCGCTCATCGTCCACATATCAGCTGCCTGTCCCGTTTGCTGCGACATCATCGCAGCCCCGCCCCCTCACGCTCCTCCACTTCGACGTCGAGGACGCCGCGGGCCGCGTCTTCCTCAGCCAGTCGTTCGTGCTCCACAAGCCCCAGACCACCTGGACGGGCAACGGCAGCGGCGTCGTGATGGTCAGCGACACGACCGTCCGCACAGGCCGCAAGCCCACGATGGCCGAGCGGCTCACGCAGAAAGGCCGGCTGCCCGAGAGATACCTGCTGCCCATAGCGAACCGTGAGGTGAAGGCCGACATCAAGAGCCGCCTCATCGAGGGCGGCGAGGAAGTGAGCTTCACGCTGACACCCGACACCGCCGACGTCTTCCGCGCGGAGTTGGGACTGGCCTATCTGCTCGCCCCCGCCATCGACCGCGTGCAGTGGATAGGCTACGGCCCCTTTGCCAGCTACCCCGGCCGGCACCAGGCCAACCGCTACGGCTTCTGGGCCAAGCACAAGGACGACCTCTACTTCGAGGGTAACCACAGCGGCATCGACGCCGCCTTCTTCTCCGACCGCGAAGGCAACGGCATCCTGATAAGCGGCGACTCGCTGTCGCTGAACTTCGAGCAGACCGACCGGGGCATCGTCGTCACCGTCAACGCCGCCGTCAGCGGACAAGGGCCTAAGTTCGCCAAGACCCACTTCAAGGGCTGGCAGAAAGGCGACCCGCCCGTGAGAGCCACCTTCCGCAGCTACCTCATCAAGGCCGACGCCACCCCCGAGGCGGTCAGACGGCTGTTTGCCCCGGCCCAGCAGGTGGCAGCCCCCTTCCGTCCCTTCGAGACGCAATACGACACCTATCTTATGAAATATGATTTACAACAACAATAACCAATCAAGACACGACATGAAACGAAAACTGACAACTACACTACTGACAGTCGCTGCCGTCGTGGGCAGCAGTGCCCAACCCACACCGGCCAGCCAGATGGAGAAGCTCGACCGCGGACTCGTCGTCGTACCCTCCGGGACGACACGGACGCTGAGCTGGCGACTGCTCGGCACCGACGACGAGAGCCGAACGACGTTCAACATCCTGCGCGACGGTGAACTGCTCGTCGAGAACCGCTACGAGACGTTCTTCAAGGACATGAAGGGCGGCAGCAGCTACCAGATCGTGACGCTGGTCGACGGCGTGCCCACCGACACCACGGCCGCCGTGAAGCCCTGGGCCAAGAACTACCTCGCCCTGAAGCTGCAGCGACCAGCGGACGGCTCAGGCTGCACCTACTCGCCCAACGACTGCTCGGTGGGCGACGTCGACGGCGACGGACAGTACGAACTGTTCGTGAAGTGGGACCCCTCGAACGCGAAGGACAACTCGCAGGGCGGCATTACCGGCAACGTCTACATCGACTGCTACCGGCTCGACGGCACCTTCCTCTGGCGCATCGACCTGGGACCCAACATCCGCGCCGGTGCGCACTACACGCAGTTCCAGGTCTACGACTACGACGGCGACGGACGGGCCGAGATGATGTGCAAGACGGCACCGGGCTCCATCGACGGCAAGGGCAGCTACGTGAACCAGGCCGCCACCATCGCCGCCATCAAGGCAGCCTCGAACACCAAGCTGTGGCGTACCAGCGACGGCCGCATCAACGGCGGACACGAATACCTGACCGTGTTCAACGGACTGACCGGCGAGGCCATTCACACCATTGCCTACTGGCCCAACCGCAACGCCAAGGCTGCCCTGAGCGAGGCTGAGGGAACCTTCAACTGGGACGACCGCTCGGGCAAGAACGACAAGGGCAACTACGGCAACCGCGGCGAACGATACCTCGCCGCCACGGCCTACCTGGACGGCCCCGACGGCCACGCCAGCGGCATCTTCTGCCGGGGATACTACACCTACGCCTACATCTGGGCGGTCGACTTCGACGGCACACAGCTGAAGCACCGCTGGCTGCACGCCAGCGACACCAAGACCACGTACAAGCTGACCGACGCCGACGGCAAGACGACCACCCTGAAGGGCACCACCTGCACCTCGGGCCTGGGGCGCTACACGATGTATGCCAACGGCAACCACAACATGTCGGTGGCCGACGTCGACGGCGACGGCAAGGACGAAATCATCTGGGGCTCGGCAGCACTCGACGACGACGGACGAATGCTCTACGCCGTAGGGTTCGGCCACGGCGACGCCATCCACCTGGCCGACCTCGACCCCGACCGTCCCGGACTGGAGCTGTTTGACATACATGAAGAAAAAGGTACGTACGCGTGGGACCTCCACGACGCCGCCACCGGCGAAATCATCTGGAAGGGCGGACAGAGCGGACAGGACAACGGCCGCGGACTGGCAGCCGACATCACGGCGGCGAGGGGCCAGGAGTTCTGGTCGGCCTACGGCGGCTTCGACAGCTCGGCGCGCATACAGAACCCCTTCAACGCCATCACGGGCAAGCAGACCGGCACGACGAAGCCCTCGATGAACTTCCGCATCTACTGGGACGGCGACCTGATGGACGAGCTGCTCGACGGCACCACCATCTCGAAATACAACGGCTCGGTACTCGGCGTGGGCTCTACGCCGATAGCCAACCTCGGCAGTCCGGCCTCGTGCAACGGCACGAAGTCGACACCATGCCTGTCGGCCGACATCTTCGGCGACTGGCGCGAGGAGCTCATCCTGTGGAGCACCACCGACAACGCCACGCTGAACATCTACACCACCACCACGACAACGAAGTATCGCGTGCCGACGCTGATGCACGACCACACCTACCGCATGGGCATCTGCTGGCAGAACACGGCCTACAACCAGCCCCCTCACCTGGGCTACTACCTGCCCGACTACGTCGCCGGCAAGCTCACCAACGCCGTCCAGTCCGTCCCGAGTGCGGCGTCTTCGCAACAACAGCCCGCCCAGTACTACGACCTCCAGGGCCGCCGTCTCGACGCCCTGAAGCCCGGTCTGAACATTGTCCGCCAGGGCGGCAAAGTCAGGAAGATCATGGTGAAGTAAGACTGCGGCGCGCCGCAGCCTCTCTACTTGGAATACAGCAAGCGCCCGTCGGCCGTCACGCCGGCGGCGCTTATTTTTATGCGCGTCTCCTTGCCGTTGTTATAGAAGGTGGCGGTGAAGCGGCCGTCCTTGTCGCTGCGGGCGTTGGGGTTCCAGTAGAGCGTTCGGCGGTAGTCGGCGGGAGCCTCGCCGGCGAGGCGGCGGCTGTAGTCGGGCTGGTAGAACTCGGCCGGCTCGCTCATGCCGTGCAGGTAGATGTGGCGGTCGCGATAGACCACCTGCCTGCCGTCATTGGCTATGGGCACCATCTCAACGGTGACATCGGCCACCACCGAGCTCACCACCATCGTCGAGTCCTCGTTGCGCGGCTCGTAGTCGCTGTAGATGCGGATGTCCTGAAGCCGCGACAGCTTCAGGTTGTTATACACGGCAGCGGCGGCGCGCGTCTTCTCCTGGCTCCGCATGCTCTGCGCCATGTCGGCCTCCATGAAACGTGTAGGGTCGTAGTTGCGCCAGTAGGTCTGGCCGTTCAGCCGCCCGTCGACGTTGAAGTGTACGGGCCGACCCATGTTGCCATACAGGTACTTAGCCACCTGCAGCGGGAACTGGCGCATGTCGAATTTGCCGTACGACAGGCCGTAGTCCGTCAACTCGTTGTACACGTCGTAGGCGTCGCGGACGATGGCCGGCTTGCGCCAGTCGATGGACCGCCGGCCGTGGCGACGGCCGCGCACGTTGACATTCTGCAGCTGGTGGACGTCGTTCTCCATCGACAGCGCCGAGAGCGAGTCCTCGTCGATGGTCACCTCCCACTCTGGGGCGTGGTTCTCGTAGTAGTTGTACTTATGGGTGAAGACGGGGTATGGCATGTCGCGCTTCACGTAGAAGTCGGCAAAGGCATCCTCGCGGAACACCGTGGCATCGCTGCGCGACGACATGGCCTTGCGCAGCGTGTCCTTCTCCTTGTAGGCTTTCAGGTTGAGATAGGTGGCACCGTAGAAGGGCGGTATCTGGAACACGAAGCGGCCGCCGTCCTGCGTGCGCTGTACGCCGCCGGCCACCTCGTCGCCCATCATCAGCTCGGCCTCGACCATCACCTCGTACTTCAGTCCGCCGTGGTCGACGCCAAGCTCGTTGTTGGCATTCTCGATGCCGCCCATGTCGAGCGACGACACTTCCTGGTCAGCCACGGGTTCAGCGCCCATGTCGCGACTCTCGATGACGGTGTTCTCTTCGGTGGTCTCCTCGGCCCACGGGTCTTCCTCGGTACCGGTGTTCGAGAGCGACTTCACGCCGACCATGCCGACGCCGTTCTGCCACGACGACACCTCCTCGAGCTCGACGTCGTTGATGCTCAGCATCTTGTAGACGTTGCCGCTGACGGTCATCGTCTGCTCTGGCTCGTAGCGCATCTGGCGCGCCGTGTCGCTCAGCTCCGTCCACTTATACTTGCGCCAGCCCTGGACCATCATCAGCAGGTCGAGCCGGCGGCGGTGCTCGGCGTCGTCGCTCTCGAAGTAGTAGGCGGGCTTGGCAATGAAGCCGCGCAGCTCGCTCGACAGCAGCAGGTCGGTCATCAGGTTGCCGTCGTTATAGGTAGGCTCGTCGGTGCCGGTGTCGCGCACGCTCAGCGAGAACGTGGTCTCGGGCGGCAGCTGCAGGCCAACGCTGATTGGCTCGTAGGGCTGGTAGGTCGTGGTCGGCTTTATGGATTCGGTGGGCTGAATAGGCGCCTCAGCAAAAAGTCCGTCCTGCCCCTTCCAGAAGAACAGCCGGTCGGCCAGGACGCGGCCCTCGTCGTCGAACACCGTCACGTCGTTCACGCCGAGGGGCAGCTCGCTCAGGGGCAACGCCACGCTGACGGCGGCACCGTCGGCCAGCGGCTCCAGCTCGGCGAAATGCTTCAGCACGCCGCGGCAGAGCACCGACAGTCCGTAGCGGCGGTCCTGGGGCAGACCGCGGCCGCGAATGGTGACGCGGCCGTCGTCGTAGGTCAGCACGGCCCCACTCTTCTCGGCCTTGGGCAACTGGAACGTGTAGGTCTTGCCGCGCCACGTGAAGCGGGCCTTCAGCCGTTTCTCGCCGGGGGTGACGGTGAACGTGCCGCGCCCCATGTGGCTGGTGCTGAGACGGCCCACCTCGCGGTCGCCGTCGAGCAGGGTGCCCGCAATGTCGACAGCCTCGGTCAGCTGGTCCTCCACGGCAAAGGCCACGCGGCTCTCAACGCCCTCGACCAGCGAGCCGCCCTCGGGATAGAACGTCACGAAGAGTTCCTCTTTCTTGGGCTTCTGGATGCGGGCCTTCGGACGCTGGTACATGCGGCGGGCGGCGTAGTCGCCTGCCGTCTCGGGCTTGCTGTAGACGGGGAACACGCGTGAGTAGAGTCCGTCCCACAGACGGTAATAGTCGGCACACATCTGGCGGTTGAAGAACTTCCACGTCTCCTGCACCGTGTACTTATGCTGCGCGACGTTGAAGTTCAGCATCCAGCGGGTGTAGGCCCGCAGCTCGTAGTAGCCTGAGTAGAGCGAGTCGGTCAGGACGAACTGCCCGCAGGTGTAGTTCTCGGGCGCCACGATGATCTGCTGGCGCTCCACGAGCACGCCGTCGGGCGACAGCAGCTCGACGTACAGGATGCGGCTCATGTCGGTCGGCACCAGGTTGTCGGCCCTGACGACGTAGGCCTTGTACCACAGCGTGTCGCCCACGAAGTAGCATTGGTTGTCGGTATGGATATATACTTTCTCCTGGACCTGCGACACCGACGACGACTCAAGCGCCTGACGGATGTCGTCAAGCGAACCTGCCTGCACACCGCCCGTCGTCAGCAACAGCAGGAGCAACAAACTGAACAGATTCTTCATCTTTTGCAAAAGTTTAGTGACTTTTTGACGCGCAAACCACGCGAAAGTTTAATTTTCTCCGTGATTTCTGGCGTTTTCTTTCCAAAAAGCAGTACCTTTGCAGCCGTTTTTCTTTTTATAAACCGTTTAACAATGTACAAACCACTATTCAACAAGCGCCGCGTGCTGGTGTTCCACCAGTTCAAGAACAAGGGCTGGGCCCTGTTCGGCTGTCTCGGTCGCGAGGTGGTGTGCTCTGTGCTCTCAGTGGCTACGCTCACTTACGCGTCGGCCGAGAGCGTCAGCACCAAGCCCGTCGTCACCGACTCTGCCGCCGTCAGCACGCCGCGCGAACTGCTGCTCGACGAGGTGAGCGTCACCGGAAGCCGAGCGCCCCTGACGCGGAGTCAGGCTGCGAGAATGGTCACTGTACTGGAGCGTGCCGACATTCAGCAGGCCCCGGTGCAAAGTATTAACGATTTGCTGAAACTGGCCGTAGGCATCGATGTCCGCCAGCGCAGTCCCATTGGCGCGCAGACCGACATCAGCATTCGGGGCGGCACTCAGGAGCAAATCATCGTACTGCTCAACGGCATCAACATCTGCGACCCGCAGACCGGCCACAACACGCTCGACCTGCCCTGCCAATTGAGCGACATCCTGCGCATCGAAGTGCTCGAGGGACCTGCCGCCCGCATCTACGGCACGTCGTCGCTCGTAGGAGCCATCAATATTGTGACAAAAGAAGACCCCTCCCCTGCCTCCCCTGAAGGGGAGGAGCTATTGCTCCTGCGCGCCGAGGGCGGCTCCCACGGTTACGCCAACGCCGCAGCACGGATACTGCTCCCTCCCTTTAGGGAGGGCCGGGGTGGGTCTTCCCTTTCCGCCTCCTACACCCGCAGCGACGGCTGGAGCCGTGCCGCCAACGGCACGCTGAACAGCGACTACTGCGGCACGAAGGCCTTCTACCAGGGCAGCTACGCCAAGAACGCACTGCGGCTAAACTGGCACGTGGGACTCGCCGACAAGGGCTGGGGCTCGTCCACCGCCTACGCCTCGCCCAAGTGGAAGGCCGACGACCAGTATGAGCACACCACCAAGCTCACCGCCGCCCTCCAAGCCTCTGTCAAGTCTGGTGCAGTATCACTGCACCCCACCGTCTACTGGAACCAGCACCAGGACCGCTACGAGGGCTACCGGGGGCGCACCGACCTCATGCCCTTCAACTACAACCGCACCGACGTCATCGGCCTGCAGCTGAACAGCCACTTCGACTGGGCACTGGGGCGCACGGCACTGGGCGCCGAGATGCGTAACGAGAACCTGCTGAGCGGCAACCTCGGCGAGCCTCTCGCCCGACCCCACCACATCTACGGCACCGACCGCGACTACACCCGCGGACTGAACCGCACCAACATCAGCGCCTACGCCGAGCATAACGTGCTGCTGAGGAACCTGACCATCTCGGCCGGATTCGTCGTGGTGAAGAACACCTGGGCCGACATGAACCCCACGTTCTATCCCGGCATCGACGCCAGCCTGCGACTGGGCCGGCACTGGCGGCTGCACGCCTCGTACAACACGTCGCTGCGCATGCCCTCGTTCACCGAGATGTACTATAAGGTGCAGGGCTACGCCGCAGACCCACACCTGAAGCCCGAGGAGATGCGGGCCCTGGAGCTGGGCGCCAATTGCCAATTCTCAATTCTCAATTGTCAATTGTCTCTTTGGCACCACCACGGCCGCAACATGATCGACTGGATCATGGACACCCGCCTGGGCGACGATGCCGTCTGGCAGAGCGTCAACCACACGCGTCTCAATAGCGTCGGTCTTGAGACGTCGGCCCAATTGTCGATTCTCAATTCTCAATTGTCAATTAGCTACAGCTACATCCATCAGGCTAAGGACCTGGAGGCTGGCGTCGTCTCGCAGTACGCCCTGGAATACCTGCGTCACAAGCTCGTGGTAGGCGCCCACATCCCCCTGCTCCGCCTCCCGTCCGCCGCCTCCCGCCAAGGGTCCGCTGTGCTGCAGCGGTGCCGCAGCCACCTCACCCTCGATGCCAGCCTCCGTTTCCAAGACCGCGCCGGGCAGTACACCGACTTCGACGGCTCCGCCAACGACTACAGCCCCTACCCCCTCGTCGACGCCCGACTGACGTGGCAACAGCCCCACTATGACGTCTACCTGAAGGCCGACAACCTGCTGAACACCCGCTACCGCGACTACGGTCTCGTCGAGCAGCCCGGCCGCTGGCTCATCGCCGGCTTCGCACTGCGACTGTAACCGACAACGAAGCAGAACCTGCTTTTCCTGCACAGGACCAGCGCCCGCGACGAGCGGCACTTCAGAGGCATAAAGCAGGCCTTTACAGGTTTTCCCACGGCCTGGGACAAATGTTCCAGGCCGTGGGAACGCTCTTTTGGCGCCTCCAACCGGCAGGCTTCAAGCCCCCATTCTGCCTCAGTGCAGCTTCCTGTGCGATTCATTAACACATAGCCCACTGAACAAAGCAACAGAGTTGCCATTGGCGTCAACTTAGAATATGAAACAGGCTCAAACCGAACAACAATCCACCTCCAAGCACACAAATAAACGAGCCTAAAAAGGTGAAAAATCCTATCGCTATCCATTCAGGGATTGTAACAGTTTTGTCAAACTGCGGCCACAGGCTTTTATCTGGGCTTTCCAATCCCATTTTATTCACATACCTATGTGTTAAGAAAAAGACACAGCCTGCAATCAAAATGGGAATAACAACTATATAGTCAAAATAGTTTCTGACAAACAAAAAAGTTGGTATAGATGCTATAGCTAAAGAAATGCCTAACTCAAATCCGACGATGATGTCAATGATTAACCCCCAGGCAAAGTCTCCCTTGCGCTTTGTTTGGTTTATCCACCTCTCAGTATTGGAGTACGCGTAATATATTTTATTGAAAAAAAGTTTCGTAATTCTTCCCTCCGATTCTTTTAGTCAGCTCTTCAGTTTGAAGGAGTTCTCGATGCTGCTGATTTCGGCCGAGAACGACTTGTCGACCTTCAGCCGAGCCTCAATGGCCGAACAGCTGTGGAGCACCGTGGAGTGGTCGCGACCGCCAATGAGCTGGCCGATGCGCGAAGCGGGCATCTTGGTGTACTTCTGGGCCAGATACATCGACACCTGGCGCACCAAGACGTAGTCGCGTTTACGACTCTTGCTAAAGACGTGCTGCTGCTGTACGCCGAAATGGCCGCACACCTTCTCGAGGATGTCGTCGACGGTCAGGGGGTGGTTGTCTATCTTGACGGCTCGCTTGATGACGCGCTCGGCCAGGCGCATGTCGACACTGCTGTTGTAGACGATGCTGTAGGCCATGAGCGAGTTGACCACGCCCTCAAGGTCGCGCACGGAACCATTGGCCGAGGTGGCGATAAACTGAATGACATCGGCGGGAATCTTCAGGCCGTCGCGGCGGCACTTGGCATTCAGGATGTCGATGCAGAGCTGCACGTTGGGCTTCTCCATCTCGGCGATGAGTCCGCACGAGAAGCGGGTCAGCATGCGGTCCTTCAGCCAGTCGAGGTCAACGGGCGGACGGTCGGAGGCGAGGATGATCTGCTTGCCAAGGCGGAACAGGTGGTCGAAGATGTGGAAGAAGGTGTTGACGGTCTTCTCGGCCGTTGCCCACTCCTGCACATCGTCGATGATGAGCATGTCGATGGTCTGGTAGAACGAGATAAAGTCGTTGACGGTATTACGGCGGCTGGCGTCGGTAAACTGCACCTGGAAGAGGCGGGCCGAGACGTAGAGCACGCGCTTCTTAGGATAAAGCTCCTTACAGCGCACGCCGATGGCATTGATGAGGTGGGTCTTGCCACACCCCGAGGGTCCGAAAATGAAGAAGGGGTTGAAGGTGGTCTTACCCGGATGCTCGGCAATGCTGAGTCCGACTGTTCGCGGCAACTTATTGGAGTCGCCCTCGATAAAGGTCGAGAAGGTCTTGTGGAGGTCGAGCTGCGGGTTCAGGTCCTGGGGCGTGGCGTCGAGCACCGTTGGCGACTGGTTGCTATGGGCACTGGGCTGGGGCACGTCGATGTCGGCGGGCTGGTCGGCCTCGACGTCCTGTGTCAGCTTGTGGGCCTTGTCGGTGACTATGCGGTAGTTGAGCTTAACCTTTGTCTTGAAGCTGTTGGTCAGCGCCCAGTACATCAGCCGGATGTAGTACTGTTCCAGATATTCGCAGAAGTAGGCACTCGGCACCTGCAAGAGCAACGTGGCATCGGTTTCCGAGAAAGACTCGAAAACGATGGGCTCGAACCACGTTTTGAATTGCTGCTCAGTGACGTTCTGCCTGATGAGTTGGAGGCAGTTGTCCCAAAGCGCCTTATGACTGTTCTGCATCTGGCGTTGTTAAGTTAATTATTAATAGTACAAGGTTAAACTTGTGGTTTTTACATTTCGACTGCAAAGTTCGCCTTTTTTTTTGAATTGTGCAAATTCAGTGTTTTTCTACACCAAATAGTTTCCCGCGTAACTGACTAAGGTTGCGGCATTTAGAATGTTTCACAAATTCTCTTTGGCAAGCCCTATTGCAAATTACGAACGTTCTGTGACTCAGCATCTTACGAAAAAGCAAATCGGGCTTTCAGGAAATATTTAATTTAGACGAAATTAAAATTACTTATCTTTTCTGCCGAAAATCGAGAAGTGGACGTAGCGTTTCGGGTGGCTCTTGAGGTCAATCATCAGCGAGTCGGCATGCATCATTGTAGCGTTCAGATTGTTATACAGTCCGGGGTCACGCATCAGCAGGCCGAGGGAGCCCTCGTTGGAGTTCAGGCGGGCCGTCAGCTGCTCGACGTTGCGCATCGTCTGGTCGACCTTGGCCATCGTGGCGGCCACGTCAATACTGTTCAGGCTGTGGGTCAGCGTGTCGGCATTGGCCATCACGCCGTCGGCCTTGCTCATGATGCCGGGCAACTGGCGGTTCAGGCTGGCCGTCAACTGGTGCAGCTGCTGGGTGGTGGTGGTCAGCCCCGACGTGATATTCTCGACATTATGCAGCGACCGGGCGATGGCGGGGTCGGCCATGAGCGTGTTGACCGAGGCCAGGATAGAGTCGAGCTTGGGCAGCATCTTCTCAATCTGGGGCACCATGTCGGCAGCCTTGGTCATCAGTCCCGAGGCTGTCTGGCCACTGATGGTGTCGCCGACGGCCAGTGGGCCGGCAGCAGCGTCGCCGAGCTTCAGTTCGAGGCGCACGTTGCCGAGCAGGTCGCTGGCAATCTCGGCCTTCGTGCCCTTGGGCAGCACCAGTTTCTCGTCGAGACCGAGGAAGGCCAGTATGCGGTCGGGCTGTGAGTAGTCGCAGTCGATGTTCTCGACCGTGCCTACCTTCACGCCGTTGACATAGACCGGACTCGATGCCGACAAGCCCGTGACATCGTTAAAAGTGACCACGTAGCTGTTGCCCTCAGAGAACATACTCAGGCCCTTGAGGAACTTCATTCCAAAGAACAGTATCACCAAGCCAAGGATAGCTACCAGGGCTATCTGCACTTCTTTCGTCAGAAACTTCATATCTTTCTTTTACTTTTTTGCTTTATTTCTCTTGTATTCGCGGATGGCCTCGTTGACGTCCATCTTCTCGCTGCCACGGAAGGCTATAATGAAGGCCTCGGGGAACTTGGGCAGCACCTCCTTGCGGAGACGGTAGATTTCCTGATAGTTGGCCGACGCTCCGACGGTGTACTTATAGATGCCGCCCTCGCGGAAGTAGGAGGCGTCGGTGCGGCCCTTCAGCAGGCGGCTGCCAGACTTCAAGACGCTGCCGCTCGTGAGAATCTGGACCTTGAAGACCGGGGCATCGTCCTGACTGGCGCCTGAGGCCACCGGCTGGTCACTGACAGGCTGAGAAACGAGCGGCTGTATGGCGGGCTGCTCCTTCTGGGTCGTGGCAGGACGTTCTTTCTGGGCCGTGGCGGGCTGCTCCTCACGCGGCGGGTCGGGCAGCTCGGCTATGGGCTTGTAGGGCACCTTGATGCCCGGTGCCACCTTATTTTTATAAGCCACGAAAGCGTTGTAGAAACCACGTGTGTACTGCTGCAGGGCACGGTCGCTGTTCATGTACTGTTCCTCGTCGGACGTCGAGATGAAGCCCAGCTCCATCAGACAGGCAGGCATCGACGTCAGACGCAGCACGGCCAGGTTGTCCTGGTAGACGCCCTTGTCAGGCCGCCCTGTGGCCGAACAGATGTTCTTCTGCATGAACTTGGCCAGCTGGATGCTGTTCTCCAGGTTCTTGTCCTGCACCAGTTCGAAGAGGATGTTGCTTTCCGGCGAATTGGGGTCGAAGCCCTCATAGTGCTGCTGATAGTCCTTCTCGTAGAGGATGACGGCGTTCTCGCGCTTAGCCACCTCTAAGTTCTCGATGAACCCTTGCTTGTTGCCGTCGCGACGGCTGCGGCCCAGCGTGTAAGTCTGGTAGCCGCGGGCAATGTGCTTTCCCGGCAAGGAGTTGATATGAACGGAAACGAAAAGGTCGGCCTTTGCCTTGTTGGCAATCTCGGCGCGCTGCCACAATGGTATAAAGCAGTCGGTCTTGCGGGTGTAGACGACCTTCACGTCGGGACAATTCTGCTCGATAATGCGGCCGAAGGCCAGGGCATAGCGCAGGGTGAGCGTCTTCTCCTTCGAGATTTTACCCTTGGCCCCAGGGTCTCCGCCGCCATGACCGGCGTCGATGCACAGCGTAAAGGTCTTCCTCTGAGCAGCGTCCACAGACAGGGCGAGACTCAGCAGCAGGACGAGTATGACGGTCAGTCTTCTGTAAATCATTTGTGCAAAGGTACGGCTTTTCCGTTAAAAAAGCTATAATGTCGGCTCAGTTTTATCATTTATTAAGTGTAGCTCCACGCCGGCACCCTCGCTGTCGGCACCCATCGGGGGGCACGTCTTGGTCAGCCAGAGGTCAATGGAGCTGATCTTGGGGAAGTCGTGCAGCAGGCTTTTCACGATGCGCCCGGCGACGTGCTCGAGCAGGCATGACGGCTCGGCCATCTCGCTCGCCACACGGCGGTAGACGGCGGCGTAGTCGAGGGTGTCGGCGACGTCGTCGGTATCAATGGCCGCCTGCCACGGGTAGCCGATGCGCAGGGTGACGACGAAGTCGCCACCCACGAGTCGCTCCTGCGGCAGTACGCCGTGCCTCGCCCTAAACCGCAGCTTCTCCAGCCGGACGTACGTCTGTAGCTTCATCGGCAGGCTCGTTAGTGTCGGCGGAGCCGTTGGCGTATTTCTTCAGCGCGCGCTCCACACCGATTTTCCACGTATTGATGTTCTCGCTCTGCAACTGCAGCGAGGCCACGAGCTTGATAACATGCTCGATAGGCATGCGGTAGCGCAGCACACCCGAGATGAGCTTGGCGTAGTTCCAATACTCAGGGTTGAACTTCTCTGACAGGCCTTCGACGGTGGTCTTGTAGCCCCGCTTGTTCTCAAACTGGAAGTCGTAGCGCTTCGTGCCGTCGGCACTGACCTGCTTCAATATCTTACCGTGGGTAACGGTCTTGGGCAACACTATACCCTCCTCGTCGTCCTGCAGACCGGTAAAAATCTCGTAGGGACGACCGTCGAGCAGTCCGACGAAGGCGACCCACTTCTCCTTGTTATTCTGGAAGCGCACCACGTCGCACTCAAGCGTCTGCGGACGCACCTCGGTGACCTCGGGGTGGTGATTGCTCTCGGCATAGTCGAGGGCCTGGGCCGAGAGCTGGGTCAGGAGGTCGGCCTCCTCGTCGCTCAGTGCCTGGGCGCAGCGGTTAAGCAGTGCGCCGATAGTATCCTCACCGACAGGGTTCTCACTTTTCTGGCTGATACGGGCCAGGGCCCGAGCCACGTCATTCAATGTCTGTTCCTTCACCATAATATATTATATTCGCTTATTACTTATTACTTATTACTTATTACCTCTTTACCACTTTCCTGCCACCAACGATGTAGACACCACGAGGCAGACCGTCGAGCGAGGTGGAGCCACGACGCACGATCTGTCCGGTGAGCATATAGACATTGTCGGAAGCCTGACCGGCTGTACCGCCAGCAGCCACGTCGTGGATGCCCGTCGGGAATGTGTTGTTGTTGGCCTTGCCGTGGACGTTGGTCTGATAGAACTTCACGCGGTAAGGCCACTGCTCGGTTGCCCCCTCCTCTGACCAGCTGAGCCAGTCGCGCGTCCAATAGCTGGTGGGAGCACCGCTGACCACCAGCCACAGATGGCTGCAGTTGGCGGGACAATCGAAGGCGATGACACTATCCGGGGCGGCGTATGTAGCCGTAGCAATGTCGCCATAGACACGTGTGCCGTTGCGCTGCAGGGCCACGAAGCCGAACTTCCAGCCGGCTTTGCTGACGTTGCGCGAGACGTAGCCCGCCTTACCGGCTTCGCCCTCGAACTCGGCATAGACGGTGCGACCGTCAGAGGGCACGTTCAGGCGGATGGCATTATTGCCGAAGTTCTCGATACAGTTAGCTGCCGTTGGCGACCAGAAGCCTTCGTCGTCCTGGGTGAGCACCGTCTGGGCTCGCTTGCCGATGGTGGCCTTGCCCCGCTGGCGGATGGGGTCCAGGTCGAAGGTGGTCATGCGTGCGCCGTACTCCCACATCTCGTCGTTCAACTGGTCCAGCTTCTTGGCGGCATTGCCGGTCATCGTCAGTCGCATGTAGGCCTGTAGCGGGTCTTCGGGACTGACCGACCTGTTCCAGAGCCGGCCGATGACATCCATGCCGTGCTTATGGCAGAAGTAGTCCTGAATGAAGTAGTTGTTGTAGCGCAGGTCGACGCAGAGCGGATGGCGGTGCAGGCCGTTGAGCGTGCCCGTGAGCCATTCGTTGTCGAACTGCATCGCAGGGTAGAACTTATAAGCCTGCCACTGGGCACACATCTCCCAGAACACATTCAGCGTAGACTGGCCCCAGTTGTACATCCAGCCATTCTGGTTGTTGTTGTCGCAGTGGGTCTGATACTGGAAGCAGTGGCCTATCTCGTGAGCCACAGTCTGACCGCTGCGCGAGGTATGGGCCCCGTTCGAGAGCGTCAGCAGACCTATCATGTTGTCAATGCCGCTGCCGCTGGCCTCCCACTCGGTGGTGTAGCGCAGGCGGATAATCATCTTATAGGTGTCCGACTTCGACTTACCCTGATTGATGGTGATGAACTTCAGGCTGTCGGCATAGAACTCAAAAATCTTGTCGGCAGTACTCAGGATGGTAGTCACCGAGGCCGGCACGCCGGCGCCATAGCCCGACTCCCAGAACAGTATCCAGTGCTTCGACTGCAGGCTGCGGTCGTAGCACCACTGGCTGGAGGCATTCTTCAGCTGGGCATCAGTGCCACAGGCGTTGGTACTGCAGTAGATTCTCTTGTCGACACCTGTTATGCGGTTCCTGAGCTGAGACGTGGCGGTGGTCAGCTGACTCTTGGTCAGGGTATAGTCGGTCACAGTCTGGCGGGCTTTCTCGAGTCCCGTCTTCAAGGTGGCTATCGCCGTGGCCTTGCGGGGCGTGTCCTCCCACCAGCCGATGACCTTCTCGGCGTAGTCGATGCGCTCCTCTAAAGCGTCGTACAAGTCGCGCGAAGCCTGGGCCTCCTCTAATGCGGCCTGCAACTGCACATAGGCCTCAGCCAGTGCGCCCTCGTCGTAGAGGGTGTTGCCAGCGTCGTCGGCACCGATTCCCTCAAGGGCTTTCGCGGCCACAGCCATCGCTGTCCTCAGCGTCTCAGCCACGGCGTTCTGTATGCCTTTATCGAGGAGCGCCTGTCCCTGTTCAACCGCGCTCTGCAACTCCTTGGCGTAGCTGGCAGCAGTGACCTCGCCGGTGTACTGCAGCGTGAAGTTGTCGACACAAAGATAGTTGCCCGTGGCAGCCTCGGCCTTCAGGCCTATCTCCACGCTGCCTTTGTCCTCAAGGACGGCGAACGTTACGCTGTACTGCCGCATGGCCGTCACCAACGTCCTGGAATTTCCGGCAAACAGATAGGCACCCTTCTGGGCCGTCCCCTTGTTTACGGTACTGCCGCTGCTGCTCTGCTGGATGTGCAGCGCCGAGGCCGTCAGCTTATAGGTGCCCTTAGGCAGGTTACGCAGCGTCTGCGTAACTGAGGCGTCGCCCAACTGCTGGCCGATGCTGACCCATGACTCAGCGTAGTAGCTACCCTTCTTGAGGGTGAACACCGAGTTGCCCTGCCGGCTCATGCCGTTGACGGTCCAGCCCGTCGCCAGTTCACTCTCGAACGACGGGTTCTGTATGTAGCTCGTTCGGTCTGCGGTTTCGGCCGCAGCCGGCCCTACCCCAACCATTGCAAGCAGAAGGGCCAGCCACAACCTTAATTGCCAGTTTAAGTGCATAATCAATCCTATCTCCTTTTTTTGCCTGCAAATATCGGTAAAAAAACTGAAACGGCCAAATGTTTCGATGAAAAAGTAGGATCTACCCTTCGCCACGCTCATTTCTGGCAAAGATACGGGCGACGATGGCACCGCTCAGATTATGCCACACGCTGAACACGGCGCCGGGGATGGTGGCCATCGGATAGGCAGCGAAATGGAGCGTGGCCAGACTGGAGGCAAGGCCTGAGTTCTGCATGCCCACCTCGATGCTGACAGCACGACGCTTGGCAGGGCTCATGCCCAACAACCGCCCAACGGCATAACCCAGGGAGAGTCCACAGAGATTGTGGAGCATGACGACGAGGATGATGATCAGTCCGCCGGCCAGCAGCTTCTCAGCATTGGCGGAGATGATGATGAGCACGATGGCACAGATGGTGAGCGACGACAGGGCGGGTAGATAGGCCGTGGTCCTCTCAGTGAACCGTGGCCACAGCCACTTGACAATCAGGCCTGCCATGATGGGCAGGATGACCACCCAAAGTATGCTCAGCAGCATGCCTGCCACATCGACATCCACCGTATGGCCCGCGAGGAGCCACACCAGCAGCGGTGTCAGCACCGGGGCCAACAGCGTCGAGGTGGCCGTCATGCCCACCGACAAGGCCAGGTCGCCCTTGGCCAGATAGGTAATGACGTTTGAGGCCGTACCGCCGGGGCAACAGCCCACGAGCACCACGCCGACGGCCAGGGCCTCGTCGAGCGCAAAGAGCCTCGACAGGGCGAACGCCAGCAGCGGCATGATGGTGAACTGGGCCAGGCAGCCGATGAAGATGTCCTTCGGTCGGCTGAAGACCAGCCGGAAGTCTTCTATACGCAGGGCCATGCCCATACCAAACATGATAACGCCCAACATTGGATTGATGACCGTGGGCTTCACGCCACTAAAGGCACTGGGTGCTATCATGCCCACAATTGCTGAGAGCAACACCAAGGCACCCATGTAGTCGGAAATCAGTTTACAGATTCGTTTAATCGTATTCATTTCTTTTGGGAGTTTAGGAGTTTAGGAGTTTAGGAGTTTGGGAGTTTAGACATTACATTTGCCGGCGGGCGTCCGGCCTCGATTTCTGCGCGCATGAAGTCCATCGTTGGGGCGACGTGGGCAAAGAACTGACGGTAGCCCCGGCAGAGGAAGTTCAGGCCGGGCTGGCCCCAGCGGTCGGTCAGCGAGCGATTCTTGGGGCACTCGCCATGACAGGCGAACAGCCAACGGCACTCACGACACTGACGGGGCAGCGACGACTGCTTCAGCAGGCCAAACTGACGTTGGCGGTCGCCGTAGAGAAGACTCACGAGCGGCTGCCGGCGGATATTTCCCAGGCAGTAGTCTGGACGGACGAAGTGGTCGCAGGAGTAGACGCTGCCGTCGGCCTCCATCGCGGCGGCCTGGCCACAGACCGGCGACATCGAGCAGACGCCGGCCGGTTGACCGCACCAGTTGGCCAGCGTGGCGTCGAAGAGTTGCACGAAGAGGCGGCCCACATCGCGCTGCACCCATTCGTCGTAGACGGCACAGAGGAAACGACCCCATTGATCGGGCGTGACGGAACAGTCAGGACGGTCAGGCTCGACGACAGGCGTAAACTGCAGGAACTCGCAGCCGATGTCACGAAAGAAGCGGTAGAACGCTTCGGGGTGTTCAACGTTGACAGCATTCACCGTAGCCATAGCATTCCACTCAACGCCATGACGCTGCAACAGGCCGATGGCCCGCATCACGTCGTGCCACGACGCCCCACCCTGCCGAGTGCGGCGGTAGGCGTCGTGCAGCGGTTGTGGCCCGTCGATGCTGATGCCCACGAGGAAGTGGTTGTCAGCCAGGAAGCGGCACCACTCGTCGGTGAGCAGCGTGCCGTTGGTCTGCAGACAGTTGTCAATGTGGCATCCGTGAGCATACTTCCGCTGCAGTGCGAGCGCTTTTTCATAGAACGACAGCGGACGCAGCAGCGGTTCGCCGCCATGCCAGGTGAAGAGCACCTGGGGCACGGGCTGCGACTCGATGTACTGGCGGGTGAACTCCTCGAGCAAGGCCTCGTCCATCATCACCCCGCTGCCACGCCCCAGGTAGTAGCAATAGCCACACGACAGGTTACAACGGTCGCCGACGGGCTTCAGCATCACGTACGCCGGGCGGGCAAAGGGTTGTATCGGCTGCCTATTCATCGTCAATAGGATAGTTGGCCGAAGGTGTGCGCAGTCGTCGCATCAGCGCATCGAGACGCTGCACCACGTCGGGATAGTCGGCTGCCAGATTGTGCTGTTCCAGCGGGTCGTCCTTTATGCGGTAGAGTTCGAGCGGCGCACCTTTTTTCACCGTCACGGCTTTCCAGCCCTGGTGGCGAATGGCGCGCTGCTTACCCGGAAACTCCCAGTAGAGCGGACGGCTGTCGGTGTCGATATCGCGACCGAAGAACAGAGGCGAGATGTCCATGCCGTTGGTGTCGTCGGGCACGTACTCAGGATGGCCGGCCAACTGCGCCAGCGTAGGCATAAAGTCGGCGAAGTAGACGAGGTTGGCAATCTGCCGTGCCGGCACCCGGCCGGGCTGATTGACGATGAGGGGCACACGGATGCCGCCCTCGTAGAGTTGGCCCTTGCGGCCTTTCAGTCCGGCACCGCAGTTCAGCTCCTTCAGCGGAGCCATAACGGCGGCCCCATTGTCGCTGGCAAAGATCACGATCGTCTGCTCGCGCTGCCCGAGAGCGTCGAGCGTTGCCAAGAGCCGGCCAATGTTGTAGTCCATGTGTGTAACGAGTGCGGCGTAGCGCTTCGTCTCGGCCGACCAGTCGCCCCGGTCGTCATACCATGATGTGTCGTCAATGTTGTAAGGCTCGTGGGGAGCGTCATACCCAAGGAACAGGAAGAACGGCTGCTTCCCGGCCCAGCGATGGATGAACCCGATGGCATCGTCAGTCGAGATTTCGGTGTTGTGGCGCACATGGGCGTCATGCTCGTTCTCGCTGATGTTGACGAGCGAGTCGCCGTGCAACCGATAATAAGGATAGTAATAAGGCGCATTGCTGTGGACGGTACTGATGGTCCAGCCGTAGAACTCGTCGAAGCCCCTGTGGTTGGGAGCCGCCCCGGGGTCGTAGCCATCGAGGTGCCACTTATTGACCAGACAGGTGCGGTAGCCCGCCTTTGAGAGCACCGTGCCGAGCGTGACGTCGTCGGGCAAGAGGTTTGCCCGGCGCACGATGGTCGTGTCGCCGCGCGGATTGATCTTCAGTCCCGTCAGTCCTCCGGCGTAGCACTGGTTGTCGCGGATGCGGGTGTTGCCAGAGTTCTTGCCCGTCATGAGCGAACAGCGCGAGGGCGAACTGATGCCGCTGCCGGCGTATGCCTGCGTAAACGATGTGCCGGTGCTGGCCAGACGGTCGATGTTCGGCGTCTGGATATACTGATTGCCATAGCAGGCCAGGTCGCCGTAGCCCATGTCGTCGGCCAGGATAAAGATGATATTGGGCCGCTCGCCGACAGCCATCGCCTGCTGTGCCAACAGGGCGCCAAAGGCCATTAGAACATTCTTCATTTCGTTTTTGCTTGCAAATTTACGAAAAAGTTCGTAACTTTGCACACAAAACAAAGAAAAACAATGAAAAATCTACTTACACGCCGTACCATCCGCAAATATGCGGACAAAGAAGTTGACCAGCAGCTGCTGAACCGCCTCATGCAGGAGGCCGCCCGTACACAGACTATGGGTAACCTGCAACTCTACTCCGTCGTCGTCACCCGTTCCGACGAGATGAAACGGAAACTGGCACCGGCACACTTTGGTCAGCCGATGGTGACCGAAGCACCCGTGGTGCTCACCGTCTGTGCCGACTTCAACCGCACCAGTTTCTGGGCGAAATGCCGCAATGCCGAGCCGGGCTACGACAACCTGCTCTCGTTCATGAACGCCGCCACCGACGCCCTGCTCTACGCGCAGACGCTCTGCAACCTCATGGACGAGGAGGGACTGGGCTACTGCTACCTCGGCACTACCGTCTACCAGCCGCATCAGATCATCGACATACTGCACCTGCCCAAGCTCACCATGCCCGTGGCCACGCTGACCGTAGGCTGGCCTGCGGAGGAGCCTCCCCTCTCCGACCGCCTGCCCTTGGAGAGCTTCGTCCACCAGGAGCGCTACAAGGACTACATGGCCAATGACATTGACACCTATTATAACTATAAAGAAGAACTCGAAGAGAACCGCCATTTCGTCGAGGTCAACCACAAGGAGACGCTCGCCCAGGTTTTCACCGACATCCGCTATACGCGCAAGGACAACGAAGCCATGTCAAAGACGCTTATCGAGACCCTCGTCCGCCAGGGCTTCCTGCCATACACACTTAAAATGGGGATGCTCGGCTGAGCATCCCCATTTTTCATTTTTCACTTTTCACTCATCACTTACTCTACTACGATGGGCTTGTACTTCGGCACGAGCGTCTTCATGATGCACCAGCCAATGAGGTAGGCCACGGCGCAGATGCAGAACACCACCATATAGGCGGCAGGTTTGCCGTCGAAACCGAAGAAGGTGAAGGCCTCACCCTGTCCCTCGGCCCAGGTAAAGAAGTTACCCGAACCCTTGTTGATAAGGAACGAGCCCACACCGCCGGCCATTGAACCAATGCCAGTGATGGTACCGATGGTCGACTTGGGGAACATATCGCCAATAGTAGAGAAGAGGTTGGCCGACCAAGCCTGGTGACCGGCACCAAGCAGGCCGATGAGGATAGCAGGCCACCAAGCGCTATAGGCTCCTAAGGGCTGAGCGAAGAGTCCTAACACGGGGAAGCAGGCAAAGATGAGCATGGCACGCATGCGGCCCAGATAGGGGTTCATGCCCTTTTTCTCTACGAAGTAGGTAGGCAGGTAGCCGCCGCCGATGCTGAGCACGGTGACGATGGCATAGAGCGTCAGAATGAGCAGGATGCCCATCGTTGAGTCGCTGGTGTAGCCATACTGGTCAGAGAAATAGGCGGGTGCCCAGAAGAGGAAGAACCACCACACGCCGTCGGTCATGAACTTGCCGACGATGAACGACCACGTCTGCTTGTACTTGAAGCAGTCGAAGAAGGGGATGACCTTCTCCTCCTTAGCCTCCTGCTTGTTCTGCACCTCGGCAATGTCGATGTCTTGCTCAATGTAGTTCAGTTCAGCCTGGTTGACGAACTTGCTCTTGTGGGGCTTCTCGTAGAGCCACATCCACAAGCCCATCCACACGTAGCCCAGCACACCGATAATGACGAAGGCCATCTCCCAGCCCCAGGCGCGGGCCAGCAGGGGAATGGTGGCGGGAGCAGCCAGAGCGCCGACAGAAGCGCCACTGTTGAAGATGGAGGTAGAGAAGGCACGGTCCTTCTTGGGGAAGTACTCGGCCGTCACCTTGATGGCGGCGGGGAAGTTGCCTGCCTCGCCAAGAGCCAGAATCATGCGGCACGAAAGGAAGAGCCACACCGAGACGGTGGCAATGGCCACGGCGGCATCGCTGCCGGCCTGCACCAGCCTGAGTGCCTCGATGGAGTCGTAGCCCTCTATCTGCATGGCAGCCCAGCCGCAGGCAGCGTGGAGCACGGCACCTGTCGACCAAACGAAGATGGCAATGAGGTAGCCCTTCTTCGTGCCCATCCAGTCGATGAACTTACCGGCGAAGAGGTTGGCAATGGCATAGAAGATAGAGAACCATCCGGTGATGGTACCATAGTCGGCATCGCTCCAGTGGAACTCCGGGGCGATGAAGTCTTTCCATGTGAGCGACAGGACCTGGCGGTCCATATAGTTAATCGTGGTTGCCAAGAACAGCAGCGCACAGATGACCCAACGGAAGTTGGACATTTTGGTGGTTTGTACGGGAGTCATAGATATTTACGGTTTCAGATTTTCGATTTACTATTTGATATCGATGACGGGAATGTTGTCCTTGTCGTTATAGTAAAGGTTCTCGCCAGCCATACCCCAGATGAAGGTATAGTAATAGGTGCCGGCAGCGGCGTGCATCGACCACTCGGGCGACATGATGGCCTGCTCGTTGTGCAGCCAGACGACACGGCTCTCCTCAGGCTGTCCCATGATATGGGCGATGGTCTGCTCCTGAGGCAGGTTGAAGTAGTAGTAGGCCTCGATGCGGCGGCCGTGGGTGTGGGGCGGCATGGTGTTCCACGCGGCGCCGGGATTGAGCTGTGTCAGGCCGAGCTGCAGCTGGCAGGGGCCCTCCTCGAGCACGTCGTTGACAATGAGCTTGTAGACGGTGCGGTTGTTGCACTCCTCAAGCGAACCGACGGGGCCCCAGACGGCGGCCTTCAGCGAGCCCTTGCGGCCGTCGAGGGTAATCCATTGCGTCTTGAAATGCTGGTGAGCGGTGGCCGAGTTCAGGTAGAACTTGGCGGGATTCTTGGGATCCTTCGAGCGGAACTGCACCTTCTTGTTCACATCCTTGTCCTTGGCTATGTGGCCACGGCCGATATACAGGGCCTCCTTCGGCGACAGGGCATACTCCTTGCCGTCGACGATGACTACGCCGTCGCCGCCACCGCAGTTCACGACGCCGAGCTCACGGTTGTACATGAAGTACTTCTCCTTGATGGTGTTGTCGACGTCGAGACCCAGCTCCCAGAAGTTCTCCAGCGTCAGCGTCGTGTTGACGGGCATGGCGCCGCCGAAGATGAAGCGGTCGTAGTGGGAATAGGTGAGCAGGATGGAGTCAGGTGCCATCACCTTCTCCATGACGAAACGGTCGCGGAGCAGCTTCGTGTCATAGTGTTTTACATCCTCGGGATGGCAGGCCGTCTGGAACTTCACGTGCTGAACGCCTACATACCTGTCAGCTTCCTGCGCCTGGGCAGAAAGGGTGAGGGCCAGAGCCCCCGCAATGGTCAGAATTGTTTTTTTCATTGTTGTTTTGTCGTTATTTGTTATTTTTTTCTTCTTTGACGATGCGCATGCGGTTCCAGATGACCATGCCGATGGTGATGGCGGTGAGGACAGCAGCACCAATCCACTTCAGGTAAGCCACACACTTGTAGATGACCCAGCCGAAGAGCGAGGAGGCGAAGTCGAGGGCACCACCCTCGAAGCCGGCGGGAATGTCGGCGGCCTTGTCGCCCGTCTGCTCGAAGACGGTGTGGGCGGCCTGCGTGAAGGCGGGCGCCATGTCGGTGACGAAGTAGAGGCCGATGGCCAGGGCTACCAGTCCGATGATGAACGTCTTGACGACATTACCCTTCGTGAACGGCAGCACCACGGGGAACAGGTAGAACATACCAGCCAGCGAGGCCAGCGGCAGGAACTGGTTGCCGGGCAGGATGACGGCCAGGCCCAGGGCCACGGGAATGAGCAGCAGCGAGACGACGAGCGTCGTCGGGTGGCCGATGACCACGGCGGGCGACATGCCGATATACACCTTCTTGCCGTTGAACTTGCGCTTCACCACCTCCTGCGTCTTCTCGGCGATGGGCTTCAGACCCTCGATGAAGAGCGAGGTGATGCGGGGAATCAGCTCCATGACGGCACCCATCGTGACGCCGAGGAACAGCACCTTCTTGATGTCCATCTGAGCCAGCACGCCGATGAGCGCACCGACGATGACGCCGAGCACGAGCGGCTCGCCGAGTACGCCGAACTTCTTCTTCAGTCCGTCGGCATCGATATTCAGGCGATCGAAGCCGGGAATCATGTCGAGCAGCTTGCCGATGCCCAAGGCGAAGGGCACGAAACTCTGGCAGAAGGGCTGCGGGATGCTGATGCCCTGCCACTCAGGGTAGTACTCCTGGAAGCGGTCGGCGGTGAGGTCAGCCATGACCAGTGTCACGATGTAACAGACGATGGCGGCGAAGTAGCCCCACAGCAGGCTCCCGTCCATGACAAAGTAGGCTACAGCGCCGATGAAGGCGAAGTGCCAGTAGTTCCACAGGTCGATATTGACCGTCCGGGTGCAGCCGGTGATGAGCAGCAGGAAGTTCACGCCCAGACAGATAGGGATGATCAGTGCGCCGACAGCGGTGTTATAGGCCACGGCGGCAGCGGCAGGCCAGCCCATGTCGAAGACCTTCAGCTGAAGGTCGTAGAGCTGAGAGATATCACTAAGCGGCCCACCGAAATTGGTGGTCAACAGAGCCGTCACAATGCCCAGGCCCACAAAACCGACACCTACATAGAGGCCCGACTTCAGCGAGCGTCCGAACTTCAGACCGATACACAGACCGATGATTGTAAAGAGAATAGGCATCATGACCGACGCCCCCAAACTGATAATGTAACTGAATACTTGTTCCATTTTATTGATTAGTTTTGTTTGTTTTAGCGCAGAATACGGTGCAAAAGTACTAATTATTTTCCAAACGGCGGCAGTTTTTCCCAGAAAATGTGTAACTTTGTGCCCTCAAATTTGCTAACAATACTTCAAAATATGACAAGAGCAACCCTTTCGGTCGTCTTTGCCCTGCTTTTTTCGCTGGCACCGGCCAATGCTGCAACCCGCCAGAAAGGCCCCGGATGCTGGCGTACGGCGACAGCCCGACAGAAGGCTGCGGCCCGCATGGCCGTGAAGCGACCCGTTGACATCGGCGAGCGCACCAACTACCGTGGACAGAAGCGCGGACTGGTCATCCTGGCCGAGTTTTCCGACACGAAATTCAAGGACACCCACAATCGCGCTAAGTACAACGACATTCTCAATTCGCCGGGCTACACCACCAACGAGGGATTCCGAGGCAGTGTGGCCGACTATTTCCGCGACCAGTCGGCAGGCCTGTTCGAACTGCAGTTCGACGTCGTCGGCCCCTACACCACGAAACACAGCTACCGTTACTACGGCAAGAACGACGACGAGGGCCTGGACCTCTATCCGCAGGACATGATCGAGGAGATGTGCATCGCTGCCGACGGCGAGGTCGACTTTAGCAATTACGACTGGGACGGCGACGGCATCGTCGACGAGGTGTTCGTGCTCTACGCCGGCAAGGGCGAAGCCGACAACTCGCCCAGCAAGCCCGACCTCGTCTGGCCTCACATGTGGACGCTCTCCGAAGCCAACGGAGCACCGCTACGACTCGACGGCGTCGATATTGACGTCTATGCCTGCGCCAACGAACTGGCGGCCGATGGCACCATCAACGGCATCGGCACCTTCTGCCACGAGTTCTCTCACTGCATGGGGTTCCCCGACTTCTACGACATTAACTACGGCGACAGCTACGGCATGGGCGACTACGACCTGATGTCGGGCGGCAACTACGCCGGCAACGGGTTCCTGCCTGTGGGCTACACGGCCTACGAGAAGATGGTCTGCGGCTGGCAGGAGCCTGTCGTGCTGGGCCATGAGGATGTCAGCGTCGACAGCCTGAAACCCATCAGCGAGCATGGCGACACCTACATCATCTACAACGACGGCTGTCCCGACGAGTACTACATGATAGAGAACCGCCAGCGCACGGGCTGGGACGCCCGCTACCCCTCGCGGGGACTGCTCATCACGCATGTCGACTTCGATGCCGAGGTGTGGTTCAATAACATTCCCAACACCATAATGACCGATGAGGAGGCTTACGAAATGGAGCTGACCTGCGGCAACGACCACCAGCGCATGACGTTCTTCCACGCCGACAACACCGAGGACGACTACTCGACACGCACCGACCTCTACCCCTACGGCACGCGCGACTCGCTAACGACCACCTCGCGGCCGGCAGCCAAGCTCTTCAATAATAATTCGGAGGGGCAGAAGCTCATGCAGGGCGCCATACTCAACATCAAGCAGAACAGTGACGGCACGATGGCCTTCAGCTACCGCGCACCGAAAGCCATCGCCGACGCCATCACCCAGCACCCAGCACCCGACACCCAGCACCCGACACCCTTCTACGACCTCCAAGGCCGCAGGGTCAGCAGGCCGGTGCGTGGGCTTTACATCGTCGGTGGCCGGAAGGTGGTTGTCCGCTAATCCTGATAGTAGACGCGCTTCACGCGGTTCGACACGCCCGTCAGCACTTCGTACGGTATGGTGTCGGTCAGGTCGCTGAGCACGGTGACCGGCAGTTGCTCGCCAAACACCTCGACGCTGTCGCCCTCGCGGCAGTCGATGCCCGTGACGTCGATCATGGCCACGTCCATACAGATGTTTCCTACATACTCAGCCCGCTGACCGTTCACCAGACAGTAGCCGTGGCGGTTGCCGAGGTGGCGGTTCAGTCCGTCGGCATAGCCGATGGGTATGGCCCCTATCAGCGAGTCGCGCTCCAGGACGGTGCGGCGGCTGTAGCCGATGCTGTCGCCAGCCTTGACATGGCGCAGCTGCAGGATGGTGGTCTTCAGCGTGCTCACGGTACTCAGCATTTCATTGTTACGCGGATTCACGCCGTAGAGCCCGATACCCAGTCGGCACATGTCCATCTGCCGCTCAGGGAAGTGCTCAATGCCGGCAGAGTTGTCGATATGGCGCAGGATCTTATGGCTGAAGGCGGCCTGCAACCGTCGGCTGCCTTCGTCGAAGAGCTGGAACTGGCGGGCCGAGAAGTCGTCGAACGTGTCACTGTCGCTGCCCACGAAGTGGCTGAACACCGAGCGCGGAATGACGGCCTGCTGGTGGCGAAGGCGGTCGATGAGCTCGTCCATGTCGGTCTCTGGGTCGAAGCCCAGTCGGTGCATGCCGGTGTCGAGCTTGATGTGTACGGGCCAGCCGGTGATGCCTTCCTTGCGGGCAGCACGGACCAGCGCGTCGAGCAGACGGAAGGAGTAGACCTCGGGCTCCAGGTCGTAGTCGAACATCGTCTTGAAGGCGGTCATTTCAGGATTCATCACCATGATGTTCGACGTGACCCCTGCGCGGCGAAGGGCCACGCCCTCGTCGGCCACGGCCACGGCGAGGTAGTCTACGCGGTGGTCCTGCAGCGTCTTGCCCACCTCGACGGCGCCGGCGCCGTAGGCATCGGCCTTCACCATGCACACCATCTTCGTCTCGGGCTTCATCAGCGAGCGGTAGTAGTTCAGGTTGTTCACCACGGCACCCAGGTTCACCTCGAGTATCGTCTCGTGGACCTTCTGTTCCAGCAGTTCCGTGATATGTTCGAAGCCGAAACGGCGTGCCCCTTTCAGCAGGATAACCTCGTCGTGAAGGGCGCGGAAGGCGGGACTGGCGATGAACGCCTGTGTGGTGGCGAAAAAGTATTTCTCGCCGACGAGGAAGGCTTGCTGCTGGGCGGCGAGCTCGTCGCCGATGCCGATGAACTTCGTGACGCCGCGCTTCAGGCAGAGTTCGTTCACCTCGCGGTACAGGTCGGCTGCCGACGTGCCGCTCTGATAGATGTCGCTCAGCACGAGCGTGTGCCGCTCGTTGCCGTCGCCGCGCCGGTTCATGAAGTCGAGCGCAATGTCGAGCGAGTTGATGTCGTTATTATACGAGTCGTTGATGAGTATGCAGCCGCGCTGGCCCTGCTTCACCTCCAGGCGCATGGCCACAGGCTCCAGGCCCGGCGTGCGCTCGGCTATCTGCTCGGGCGTCAGTCCGAGGTGCAGGGCAGTGACGACGCAGATGATGCTGTCGTCGATGCTGGCCTCGTCGATGAAGGGGATGGCGTACTCGCCTGGCGTACCTTTATATATATACGCGATGTGGGCATTCTCGGCGCCGAGGGTAACCTCCTTGACGTAGAAGGGTGCCTGGCTGTCGGTGCGCGACCACCCGAGACGCTCGCCCTGGTAGCCGAGGCGCCGTATGCAGCGACTCACGGTGTTGTCGTCCATCGGGTAGACCAGTGCCTCGGTGTCGCGCATCAGCTCCAGTTTCTCCAGGCACTTCTCCTCCATCGAGCGGAAGTTCTCCTGATGGGCACTGCCCAGACAGGTGAGCACGCCGACCGTAGGCTGTATGATGTCGTGCAGGGCCATCATCTCGCCGGGCTGACTGATACCGGCCTCGAAGATGCCCACGCGGGCCTGCTCGTTGAGCAGCCATACCGACAGCGGCACGCCAATCTGCGAGTTGTAGGAGCGCGGCGAGCGCACAACCCGCTGCGAGGGCAACAGCAGCTGGTAGAGCCACTCCTTGACCATCGTCTTGCCGTTTGAGCCGGTGATGCCCACGATGGGTATCGAGAATTCGTCGCGATGGCGCTCGGCCAGGCGCTGCAGGGCAGCCAGTGCCGAGGGCACCTTCAGGTAGTTGGCGTCGGCTTGCGGTTCAGCGGGCACCTGCTCTACCACAAACGAGCGCACGCCCCGGCGGTAGAGGTCGTCGATATAGCGGTGGCCGTCGCCGTGCTTTGTGCGGAAGGCGAAAAAGAGTGTTTCTTCAGGAAAACATAGTGAGCGGCTGTCGGTCAGCAGCCAGCGCACGCTGGCGTCGTTGTCGCCGTAGCGGCGTGCGCCGATGAGTGTGGTAATTTTCTCAATAGTATATGTCATGGTCTTATGATTTATATTTCTGCAGTAGTGCGTCGGCCCTGGCGCGGGTGTCGGCCAGGAAACGGCGGTACTCGTCACTGTCAGGGTTGAAGGGGCGATGGCCCAGGGCTGCCTTCAGCGGTGCCCATTCGCGCAGGAATTGCTTGGCCCGGGGCGAGAAGTAGTGCTCCACCAGTTGTTGCCAGATGAACTCAACGGCCACCGCTGACGGGTGGAGCATGTCGTCGGCATAGAAGCGGTAGTCGCGCAACTCGTCGAGCACGATTTCGTAGGCGGGGAAGTAGGTGAGGTGAGCAGTAAGAGGTGAGAGACAAGAGATGACCTGATTAACGGCAAGGAGGAGGGTGGCTTTCGAGAGCTGGCTCCCGTGGTAGCCATACTTGCGATAACGGATGGGGCTGACGGTCAGGACGACATGGACGTCGGGACGACGGCTGACGAGCAGGCTGACGGCACGGCGCAGGTAGTCGGCACACTCGTCGACGCTGAGCAGTTCCTCCTGGAACAGCGCGGCGGGGCGCTTCTGGCAGTTATCTACAATCTCGCCCGTCTCGCGGAGACGGTAGACGTGGTTGGTGCCCAGGGTGATGAATGCCACGCGGGGGGCTCCCTCGTAGCGCTCCACGGTGTGCAGCACCGAGGCGGGGTTGTACATCGTGCCGTAGGGGTTTACCGCAGCGCGGAACTGCTCGTCCTGGAAGCGCAGGCCAATGCTGTCGGCAAAGCAGCTGCCCACGAAGAGCATCTCCTCAAGGGGTTCTATCTGGAACTCCGGCGTCGGTATGTCTACTATGGTTCGGAACTCCATCAGCTACGGCTCATTTGCAAACCGCTCTTAGAGAGCGTCATGTCGACGAAGCGGGCATTGGCGTTGCGGCGGTTCTCGTTGAGTATGGTCTTGATACGTGCGGCAGCCTCGGGGTCTTTGGCTACCATGTAGAGGAAGCCGCCACCTCCGGCTCCGGGTAGCTTGTAGCCCAGGCAGAGGTCGTCGACGAGGGCGGTCAGCGCCGCCACCTCGGGCGGGTTGGTACCGCTGTCGAGCAGCTGGTTCTGCTGCCACGTCTTGCCGACGAGCAGGCCCATCGTCCGGAAGTCCTGCCGCAGGATGGCATCGTACATGTCCATCGTGTGCTGCTTCATCTGGCGCAGCAGGAGCAGCTGGTCGTGCTCGTTGAGGAACATGCGGCGCACGATCTCGGCCAGTATCTTCTTGGCCGTGCGGGTGATGCCCGTATAATATAACAGGTGGCACTGCTGATACTCGGGCTGGGTGTACAGCCCGTCGGGCAGCCAGCGCACCGAGGGGTTCTGTATGAAGTCACGGCCGGTCTGCAGCAGTTTGACTCCACCCAGCACGCCGCCGAACTGGTCTTGCCAGCCACCACCGGTGGTGAGCATCTGTTCGAGGATGAGCGTGCGGTAGCCTATCTCGTTCTTGTCCCAGCCCAGCTGGCAGAAGTCGCTGAGGGCTCCGAGGACGGTGGCAGCCAGAATGCTCGACGTGCCGAGACCACTACCGGCGGGCACGGCTGAGAGCAACGTCAGTTCAATGCCGCAGCCGAAGGCTTCGAGCTGGGAGCGGAGCGAGGAGGGCTGCGGCACCGCCGCAGCACAGCCGACAGCAACAGGACTGCCGAAGCCAGCGAGCGTCAGGGCGGCCTTGGGGATTGAGAAGGGCGAGCCCACTTTCCTATAGTCGGAGAGCTGCTCGTTGGTCTCCACGACTTCAGTGGCTCCGAGGTCGATGCTGCGCAGCACGATGTGGGGTTCGCGGCAGGGCTTGACATAGCACTGCAGCGGCGGCTGGCCGTTCAGTTCGATGGCGAGGTTGACGACATTGCCGCCTTCCATCAGACAATAGGGCGGCGTGTCGGTCCATCCGCCGGCGATGTCGATGCGCACAGGGGAGCGCGCCCAGACAATCTGGTCGGGGAAAGCCTCACCCCCGCCCCCTCTCCAATGGGAAAGGGGAGTAAAATGCTTAACGGCAGTATCAGCAGCAGAGTAATCACTCCCCTCTCCCCTTGGAGAGGGGCTGGGGGTGAGGCTTTCCCGCAACAGCTCAAACGCCCGCTCGCTGTCGCCACGAAACATGGCATCGTGGATGCGCGTCATCAACGGAGCGTCGGCGGGCAGGGGCGGCGGCAGGGGAATGTTCTCCCGGGCAAACTGCTCGGCGGCATCGGCCAGGTCGAGTTGATAGAAGACGGAGTGCTGCCAGTTGCGGGCCAGGGCCGGCCAGTTCTCGCGGCGGAACAGGCGCCGCTGCTCGAAGAGGCGGTGCAGGTTGGCACGCTCGGCCACAGCGTTGCTGTCTACGGGGTCGTCTATATGGTAGCGGCGCACCTCGTAGTCGCTGTCGCCCACGGGCACGACGTCGATACACTCGCCGGGGGCGAGGGTGATGTCCCAGTCGTTGCGCGGCACGCCGGTGATGACGTGGTCGTGACTGAGGTGCCAAGTCTTGGGTATGTGTGAGTTCTCTATCCAGATGTTCGTATTCTGCTCGTTGAACGTCACCTCGGTGACGGCGTTCTGCACGAAGATGCTGGGGTGCGGCTTACGGTCGAGGTGCATAATCTGCCGCTGGTCGCTCACCAGGTTCTGCAAGGCGAGCGTCGACGAGATCATCTCGCGCGACGTGCCGAAGTGGTAGAACTCACCGCCCGCCAACGGCAGGATGGCCACACTCAAGGAGCGAAGCTCTGCATCGTCAATCGTCGGGTCGGTGCCAAGCGAACAGCCAAACTCAGCATATAAATCGTAAGGAGTTACCACTCCCCTCCCTTCAGGGAGGGGCTGCGGGTGGGTCTTTTCCATCAGTGCCTTCACCGCCCGGTCGCTGAGCATCCAGATGCCGACGTCGGTCAGGTAGTAGTGGTCCTTCTGCAGGTCGTTGAGGGTCTGCACCGACGGTTTCTGCAGCATCTGCTTCAGCACGGAGGGCGTCTCGCGACGGCTGACGAACACGCCGTGGTTCTTGGCCGTCGAGGCCGGCATCCACAGTCCGTAACACACCACGTCGGCATCGGGCACTGGGGGCAGGGGCTGCGTAGCTCGCACGCAGACGTCGCCGCTGACCACCATCGTGTGGATGTTGTCGGGTGCCATGTCCATCATCTGTCGGTAGAGTGGCAGTTGCATGTCCATCAGCGTCTGACTGAGCCGCTGGCCCCGCTCCCAGCGGAGCACGGGCAGAGGCATCAGCACCTTGCCGCTGACGGCATAGCCCGGCAGCCTCCGGCTCTGTCCGCCGGCATGTATCAGTATGCGGTTGTCCTTCGACAGCCATGCTTCGAAGTCATCATCTCGCTCACTTCTCACCTCTCCTCTCTCATCTAAACAAGCTTGCTCCAGCAGCCAGGCCGTGCCGCCCCCGCTGCCGAGGCGGTGGCCCACGGGGTCGCAGGTGCAGAAGTACTCCTCGCGGCTCAGGCCGGAGATGTCATGGAAGCAGTCTACCACATTAGGGGGTAGCGATAGCAGGATCTTCATTGTGCTACGGGCGCTTTACGGTTCTTACGGAAGGAGATGGCGATGGCCAGCAGCACCAGCAGCACAAACATGCCGAACGAGGCGTAGGCCACGGTCTCGGTGACGTCGAGCGAGCGGGGGAAGAAGGTCAGCTCCACCTTATGCTGGCCGGGGCCGACGGTGAGGGCACGCAGCACGTAGTTGACGCGGCCCAGCCGGGCGGGCTGGCCGTCGACGGTGGCCTCCCAGCCGGGGTAGTAGATTTCCGAGAACACCACTACCCCACCCCGCTGCGACGCCACGTCGTACTGCAGCCGGTTGGGCTCGTAGGCCGTCAGCGTGACCATAGCGGCCGAGTCGGCGGCCTGCTCGGCAACGGGCTTCAGCTGCTCGCGGAACTTGGCGTCGGCCACAGCCTCGTGGCGCAGGTCGAGCTTGCCGAGGGCGTCGAGCTCCTGGTTGGCATTATCGACGAACTTCACCGAATTGACAAACCAGGCATTGCCGTAGCTGTAGGGATTCTCTACGGGCACGGTCTTTCCGTCCTGCAGGGGCAGTATGAAGTAGCGCGTATTGAGCATGTTGAGCACCGGGTAGATGGAGTCGCCCTTTACCTGGGTCATGTCGCCGGAGGCGTCGGCCACGGCCTGGAACGTCTGCTGCATCTCGGGGGCGATATAGGCCTCGATGAGTTCCTGGTAGCGGCGCAGTTTGGCGGCGTGATAGCCGCCGATAGACTTATGGTAGTACGATGTCTCGTTCTCGTTGAACGTGTTCGAGGCGAGGTTCAGCACGCGGTAGTCCAGCGTCTTGTCGGCCAGGATAATCTCGTCGGTCTCAGTCTTGGGCTGGGCCTGCTCGCGCTCATACTTGGGCACGAACATCGCGTCGTTCAGGTAGCGCTTGTTCACCATCCAGAGGTCGACGAGACAGAGCGCCAACAGCAGTCCGCTCAGGGTGACACTCTTCAGCTTGCCAGCCATATAGAGCACCAGACAGACGGTGCCAATAAGGATAATGAAGAACGAGCGCCAGGCGTCGCTGGTGAACATGGCGCGGCGCATCTCGCTGAGATTCTGCAGCAGCGGCTGCAGCTGGTCGGCGGGGAACTGCGACAGCGCCTCCATCTCGGCCGACGAGACGTAGTTGCCGAAGAACAAGTCGGGCATCGCCGCAAAGAGCAGTGCAAAGCCGCCGGTCAGTGCGAAGGCGGCCACGACAGCCTTTCTCAGCTTATCTGTCTGCACTTTTCCACCTATCACCTCCTTCAGAGCCAGCATGGCCAGCAGGGGAATGGTGAACTCGGCCACGACGAGGATGGAGGCCACGGTTCGGAACTTGGCATACATCGGCACGTAGTCGATAAACAGGTCGGTCAGTCCCATGAAGTTCTTACCCCACGACAGCATGATGCTCAGCACCGTGGCGGCCAGGAGTGCCCACTTCATAGGTCCCTTGACGATGAACAGGCCCAGTACAAAGAGGAACAGGACGAAGGCGCCCACGTAGACGGGTCCCGACGTGCCGGGCTGCTCGCCCCAGTACTGGCCTATCTGCTGGTAGAGTCCAATGTAGTTGTTGTCGGCGTGCTTCATGGCCGTCTTATTCATCACCAGCGGCTGCGAGGCACCGCCCTTGGCGTTAGGCACGAGCAGGGTCCACGTCTCGCCGATGCCATACGACCACTGCGTGATGTAGTCGCGATCCAGTCCGCTCGAGGTCTGGTTGGCGGTGTTCTCCTTCACCAGCTCACTCTTGCCGCGCATCGACTCTTTCTGGTATTGCCACGTATGGTAGAGATTCGACAGGTTCACCAACACGCCGATCAGGGCGCCGACGGCACAGACCGCCGTGGCCTTCAGGAAGTGGGCCATGCGCTTCTGCCGGATGGCGTCTACCAGATAGGCCACGACCATGAATAAGATGACCATCAGGAAGTAGTACGTCATCTGGACATGGTTGGCATACACCTCGAAGGCCGAGAAGAGCGCCGTCACGACAAGTCCCCACAGGTACTTGCCGCGGTAGGCCAGCACGATGCCCGCTATCAGCGGCGGCAGGTAGGCCAGGGCCCACACCTTCCAGATGTGGCCGGCGGCGATGATAATCAGGAAATAGGTGCTGAAGGCCCACATCACCGAGCCTAACGCCGCCAGATACCAACGGAAGTCGAAGGCACGCAGCAGCAGGTAGAAGCCTAAGAGGTAGACGAAGACATACCAGACATTCTCGGGCAGCCACAGGTGGTAGGCATTGACAACCTTTCCCAGCAGGTTGGTGCTCTCGTACGACGGAGCCGACTGGTAGGTGGGCATGCCGCTAAACAGGGCGTTGGTCCAGCGGGTGCGCTCCCCCGTGCGCTGATAATACTCCTGCTGCTCCTGGCCCGCACCCACGCCGGCCGACGCATCGTGGCGGTAGAGGATGCGCCCCTCCGTGTCGGCGGGGAAGAAGTAGGCAAAGGCCAGTACGGCAAACAACAACACGGCCACAATGTCGGGCACGAGTTTCTTCAGTGTAGTCATAACTTGCAAGTTTTTTACGTTTCTGCGTGCAAAGGTACGAAAATTTTCGTACCTTTGCACGCAGAAACCATAGAAAAAAGAATAAAAAAGGGAAAATCACTCTAAACAAGCAGTAATATGGAAGCCATACAAAGTTTCACCATCGACCACACCCGTCTGAAGCCGGGCATCTACATATCGCGCGAGGACAAGGGATTTACGACGTACGACCTGCGCATCACCGAGCCCAACAAGGAGCCTGCCGTGGCGCCAGCCGCCATCCACAGTCTGGAGCACCTGATGGCTACCTGGTTCCGCAACTCACGCGTCAAGGACGACGTGGTGTATGTAGGGCCTATGGGCTGCCTGACGGGCATGTATATCATCATGCTGGGCCAGTACTCGGTCGAGGACATGCGCCAGCTGACCATCGAGTGCCTGGAGTGGATTCTCACGCAGACCGAGGTGCCGGCCACGGAGCCGCAGACCTGCGGCAACTACCTGCTCCACGACCTGCCGATGTGCCAGTGGGAGAGCCGCCGCTATCTCGACCGCCTGCAGCACGACTTCCACTCGGAATACACCAAGCTACAGGTCACCCTCAGCGACGGCCGCCAGTTTGCCGACGCATAACCACGCGGCCATTCTCGATGTAGAGTCCCTCAGCAGGCGGTGCCGACAGTCGCTGGCCGTTCAGGTTGTAGAGCTGGCCGGCAGTCGTCGGCTGGTCGCCAGGCGTAGGCTGGCCGATACCGACAGTCCCTCCCTCGACGGGACCATTGCTGCACGTGAGTGCACCGACGAAGAAGATGGCGCCCGTCGATTGCTCGCTGATGATATAAAGGAACGGGCGCGTAGCGTAGAACTCAGCATATTCCGGCATTCCTATTGCCAGATCACCAATGATGGTCACGGCGGCAGCCTCTGTACCCTGCTCGTCGAGCTTGATTCGTGCCACCTGCTTCATCAGTCCGATATAGGTCTCCACGTTGCAGAACTCCGGAAACTCTGCTCTTAGCGTGAATGCGGTAGGCATACCCAAGGCCGACATCACATCCTTTAAAGACATATCAGTCTTCGTCTCGAAACGCGGCAGCTTCAGGTAAACCATCGTCGAACGCATATTCCGGCACAGCTGCCCGAACTGTGCGGCTGTCGGCACCTGGGGCACCGTGTTCACTATCTTCGAGCCTGTCAGCTTGGGCAGCAGGACGGTCATCGCGTACGCCCCGTTGCCGTATGGCAGCCTGACGGCCTGATAGTCGTCATCTTCAGCGTAGGCGAACTCCTCCATCTGGCGCATCATCGGGACTGTGGTCAATTCTTTCGTATAGCCAGCATGGTCGAAGACTTCCTCCTTCGTATTCCTTTCGTCGAACTTGTTCTGCCATGCACCCTTGAAGTAGATGGCGTTCAGCAGGTAGCTCACGTAGTCAGGGTCGAACGTCTCCTCGTCAAGCACCTTCTCAATCATCTTCTGCGTGTGGTCGCTGGCCCACTGGTTGATGACGTCCACCGTCTGCCCGTCGTGGAAGTCGCGCCTCTCAGGCTGGGCGTCGTAGTAGGTGTTGGCCTTCTCAACGAACGAGGGCTTCAGCTGGTATGGCTCGTTCACATAGATGGTGTTGGCTATCGAGACCTTGGTCGTCGGGTCGAGCAAGCCGCTTTCGGTCATCATCTTGCGGCAGAACTGGTTGATGGCCTCGGGCGAACCGACGTCGGCACCGCCCAGTACGCTGCAGATTTCCTGCTGCGTCTGTCCGGCGGCCCCGTTGTTGAGCATCCCCAGGGCGTAGGTGATGCTCAGCGGCGAGAGAATGAAATCCCAGCCACGATTCACCTCGCCCATCAGCCGGAAGGCGAAGTCGTTGTTCTGCTCCACCAGCCGCTGCTCGTCCTGTGTCAGTTCAATGTATTTGGGGGCATTGAAATCGGTTGCGCTGAAATAGTAGTCGCCTGACACATACTCAAACGACTCATAGTCGCAGATGCAGTCTGGCTCAGGTTCAAACAGCCAGTGTACCAGCCCTTTCCCTTGGAATCCGACACCCTCGACAGCTACAAATCCCAACGTATAGAGGCTGCCGTCGGGACGCACGTTCTGATAGCGGAAACGGCGAAACAGCTGTCTGTTCACCTGGATGGTCTCCTCAATGGGCGTCGCTTCGGGGAACAGATTGTCGCCGAAATGCAGACTGACGTCAAACAGCAGGAAGTCCTTCTTGTCGCCCAGATAGTCGTACTGCCACACCCTGCCCTCTTCGTCTTCGCGGAAGGCACCATAGTAGCTGTTGGTGCCATTGCCTTGGCGGTACATCCTCATATACCGCCACCCGTCGATGACGGTGTCGCCTCTCAGCGTATAGGCCACCGGCCACGTAGAAGTCTCGTGAGGGTTCTCGTAGTCCACGTCCTCAAAGTGGTGATACGTGTACCACCACGTCTTGCCTTCCTCCAGCATGGGCCGACGGTCGGCGGCACTGACGCTCAGAGCTGTCAGCACCACGGTCAGTAATGTCATTGTTCTCATAGTCAGTCGTTTATTTAATCGTTATTCTTATGCCTAATGGTACGGTCACGACGAAGGGGTGCTCCGTCTGCCACGTCTCGACGCCGCTGCCGTTGCGGAAGTAGTGCTGCAGACTCGGTTCGACGAAGAAGCCCACGGCGGGCGTCACGTTGTACTCCAGCCCGAGGCCCACGCCCGCTGACCACTGCCAACCGGGGCGGAGGCGATCATGACCAGCCTCTACGACTGAACCGTTTATCACATAGCGGCTATCGAGGGTGGAGCGCAGCGGCAGCTGGAGCGTGACGTTGGCGGCGGCGTTGAGACTGAGCCTCGGCAACAGCTGCTGTCGCCATCCTGCCTGCAGCGGCAGACCAAGATAATGCACGCGCTGCTCCTGCTGCAACTGGGCAAAGGTATTGCCCGAGGCCAGGCTCGACGACAGCCGCGTGTATTGCAGGCCGAGGCTCACCTGCCAGTGCTTGCCGAGATGGCGGCTGACGGTCAGCCCGACGGTGAGCGGCAGCCGGTGGTTGGCCACGGAGTCATAGACGGAGGGGTTCATATCCGGGTCGGCGTATGGCAGCCGCGTGTCGTCGCTGCCGCCCATGCCGCTGTAGGCAAGGGCTACCGTCCACGCTGAGGCGGAGGCGTGTGGCACCGCCACACGACAGCCGACATCCGGGACTGAGGGGCTGACGGTTGAGGCAGCGGTATCTGGCGCTTCGGTTTCTGCGGCTGCAACGACGGCTGCGATGGCGGCGGTATCTGGCGCTACGGTTTCTGCGACTGCTACGGCAGCGGTGCTAACGGCAGCAGTGGCGGCTACGACGGCGGTGCTAACGGCATCGGTGGCGGCTACGACGGCGGTTGCAGTATCGCCGGTGCTTACGGTTTCAGCAGCGGCAATGACAGGTTTCGCGTGTTCGCCTGCGGCATTTATTCCCCTCCCCTCCAGGGGAGGGGCCAGGGGTGGGGTCTTCGTCGTCTTCAACGGCAGCAGCGCCGCCACGAGCAGCAGCACCATAGGCCGCAGCCACCGCCGCAGCAGCAGCTTGGCACGCGAGAGCTGGGCCGACGACGTGTGGGGCTCAATGCCGAGCAGGGCGGCAATCTCCTGATGGCTCATGCCGTCGAGCACCGACAGGCGGAACACGCGGCGATAGCTCTGCGGCAGGGCGTCGACCAGGCGCAGAATCTCGTCGTAACTGACAGCGGCCGGGACGGTGGCGGCTGCCGCCGACAGTGGGCGCTCCAGGTCGTCGAGCGAGACGACGGGCGCCTGGCGCTGCCGATGCTGCCAGGTGCGCCCCAGATTGTGGACCACCCGCGCCATCCAAGCCTCAGCCTTGGCGGGGTCGTTCACCGTGTCAATCTTACTGAATATCAGCACGAACGCGTCGTGCAGCAAGTCGTCGGCCGTGGCCTCGTCGGCCACGTAGTGGCGGCACACCCGGCGCAGCCGGTCGTGCATCACGGTGTAGAGCAGTCCGAACGCCTGCTGGTCGCCCCTCTGGCACCGCTCGACGATTTGCTTGATACTCAGTTCGCCCATCTCAACGATTATCTGACGACGGTCTTCCGTCCACCTATTATATATATACCGGGCCTCAGTCCGTCACGACCGGCAGTGCCTACGCGCTGGCCGCTGAGGGTGTAGACGGGCTGCACCCCGACCGCAACGCCACTGCCGGGCGAAGCAACGGAGGTCGGCTGTTCCCAAGTTCCGTCATGGCTAAGCTCACTGATGCCCCTGATTAGCAAAAGACCGGGCATGGCGGGCGTTGCATCCTCCGTTCTACTGACATACTGCATACACGGCATGAACGGCCGCTCCAGGTCGTCAGTAGCCATCTGGACAAAAGTCATGTCGTAGCTACTCCAGCGATAAGTCGACAGCGACGGCACCAGCTCGGAGGTGACGCCGACAAAGTCGAAGTCGGTGCCGTGGACCAGCGCCGGTCTTGTGGCCGGCACGGTTGTATCGTCAGCATGGAGCACGACCGGAAGCGGCAGCGTCCACATCATATATGGCTCGTAGGCGCACAGATGGCCCGGCGGCACCGGCCGGAAATCGACCACGCCGTTAGCGTCGCCGACGAACCGATAGAAGCCCACTTCGGGACGGTAAGGCAGCACGTCGGCACCGGCTCCGTCGTTGACATCAGGATACCAGGCCTGCTTCGCACTAAAGGGAAGTACCACGGGCCGGAAGAGGATTTCACGGCCTGAGTCATCGTGAATGACGGCGTTGGCCGGAGCCGCCGGCCTGCAGCTGAACTCAGCCAGACTGGCCTCGAAGGGCATGGGACAATAATAGGCATGGTCGGCACTGACGGTCAGCTTCTTCGCTTCATAATCGCGCACGATGTTGGCCGAAGCGGGGATGCCCGCAGGCAGGTTGTCCATGAAGTCGAGGTAGTAAATACAGTTGGGGTTGGCGCCCTTCGTGTCAATCGAGGCAATGACGTTGTTCACCTTGTACAGTCCGCGCAGGTCGACGGCAACGGCCTCGTAGGGCAGGCTCCGGTACTTACTGTCGCCTCTCATCGGCAGCGGTTTCACCTCCTTTCGTGACGTCCAGTAGGTGGCCAGGCCGCTACGCGACTCGAAGTCGTAGATACCCACCTGCGAGATCATGCCGTGGGCGGTGCTCCAGAGCACGCCAAGGTTGTAGCGCTGACCGTATTTCATGTCGACGTCGAAGCAGAAATCGCGGACGATGGTGTCGTGGGCCGCTATCGTCTCGGCTATCTTGAGCTGTGCCACACGGGTAATCTGCGCGCTGTTGTCGAGGTCGGTCACCAGAAGCAGGTCGAAGCCGTTCAGTCCCGCAAAGTTGTAATAGCCCGTGAAAGCCTGGTCGTCGTCATTGATGAGCAGCAGCCGCCCCGACACCCGGTTGCCGTAGACCACGTTCAGGCTGTCGGCCATCGTCGACATGTTCACCTCGTACTCTGCCCGCAAGGCCGGTTTCCGATACGCCGTCACGTCGATCGTGACGGACACGGGCAACAGCTTGTCGCGGGTGATGTCCAGCAGGTCGTCGTCCCACTGGGTCACAAACAGCTGGTAGGTGCCGGGGTGAAAGATGTTGGCCGGAATCACCAACTCGCGCGTTTCGCCGGCAGCGACTGCAGCCCATACATTCCCGATGGGCCTAAAAACCTCCTTTCCCTCATGGTCGGCAAGCGTGACGATTTCAAAGAAGTCGCTGCCGTCGGCCAAGGCCTCGGCCCCGTGGTTCGTCACGAGCAGGTGAACCTCGAAGTCGTAGCAGGCCATTAGCCTGCCCTCCGTCCACATGGAGTCTACCGTCACGCCGTCGTTGGCAGCGGCCAGGACTGCCGGCCAGCAAAGGGCCAGCACCGTTAGTCGGCATAAAGTCAAAAGTCTGTTCATTTCGTTCTGTCTTCTTATTTCGTTAAACACTGTAGTTCATCTATCTTACGATTTTTGTCACTCGCCCGCCCCGGCGGTGGATGTAGAGGCGACGGCCACGGTCGGGCAAGGTCGTGCAACGTACCCCCGACAGTGAGTAGACGGCCGCGTCGGCTGCTGGCGGCGATGCGCCGCGCTCGCTGATGCCGCTGCCATTTAAATCGCCAAAAGCCCATTGGTCGCCTAACTCGGCGGGCAGCGAGACGTAGGCGGGCGTCTCTGGCCGCCGGTCGTGCTGCCGTGCGTAGCTGAAAGCCTCGCTCATCGTCACCCGCCCGTCGGCGTCGGCATCGGCGGCGACGCCCCGTCCCGACAAGTCTTGCCCGGCAATGGCACACGTCCAGTGGTAGACGAACTCGTCGTAGGGCAGGTCCTCGCAGGCCCACGACTGCTCGTCGCTGCCACAGGCCGCCGCGATGACCCGTCCTTCGCGCTGCAATGCCGTGAGGAATCCGCCGGCATAGCACTGCCCCAGCACCATGCTCATGGATTTCACACGGAAGCGGCTGAGCAGACTGCCCAGACGGGAGGCAAGCAGCCGCTCGTCGTTCCACAGCCAGACGAAGGGTTCGGCCCATTGGTTGTCGATGCCACCGTGGTCGATGACGAACACAAACAGGCGGTCCTTAGCCGTCAGACGCTGGGCCATTCCGCTGAGCACGCGCTCAACGGTCAGCAGCGTGGCGTCGAAATAGACGTCGATATCGCCGTCGCCGTCGAGGTCGGCGGGCGACGAGGCGAAGCCCGTCCCGTCGGCGCGTATCATGTCTTCTGCCGGATCGCCGCCGTCGCTCATCAACACGGCGATGTTGCGCTGTGGCACGTGGTAGGTATGGCGCAGCGCGCGGTAGAGCAGCGAACAGTCGTTCCAGTAGCGTTCCGGATTGGTCAGCCGGTTGCGCCCGCCACTGATGAGCACGGCGTAGAGCTGACCGTCGGCGTCGGCGGTCTGGGCAAGGGCGGCAAGCGTGTAGAGCCACACGGCTATGATGGCGAGCAATAGTCTGTTCATATCGTTAACAACTCTGCAAATATAGCATTTTCTTGTCTGTCTTTCACTCTTATTGACAAGAAAAAGCCGAAAAGACTGCCCCGTATTAACAATGTTTAACCCTAATCAGCCGGCTGGCGTAAGCACTACTACCTAAGGAACGGCGTATTTTTTCCTGCACTTCCTGCACTGAGCCTCATTTCCAGCAGGTTAGGGCAATCTGGGCAATGACGATCCTGCACTGGAAGTTGCACTTTACCTGCACTGGACTACGGACGGCACGCCAAGGACGAAAAGCGGCGCTTTACAAGCGTTCCCACGGCCTGGGACAAACGTCCCAGGCCGTGGGAACGCCCGAAAGGCGCCGCCAAAAGGAATAAGTCAGTGCAGGAAGTGCAGGATTTTTTTCGTTATGAACCAGACCGCCGACCCTCCTCTGACGCGCCTCGGCTGTGGCGTAACTTGAGCATCTGCTTCCCCCACTGCAGGTTGTAGCGGACCGTCAGGCCTACGCGGTGAGGCGCCGGGAGCGAGCGCTGGCGGCTCTCGACGTCGCCCGTCACCACACGCGTCTCGAAATGGGGCACGTAGAAGTAGTTAAGGGTCAGCGTCAGCCGGCGGTTGAGCAGTTGTTTGGTCAGGCTGCCTGTCAACTGCCAGTGGTCGTCCGTCTGGAAAGTCAGTTCCTTGGTCGACGTGCGGTACATTCCGTTCACCATGATATTGACCCCAGACTTCAGCATCGACGTTACGGCCAGCGACGCACGGAAGGAGTTGCTCGTCGAACTGAGCTGCTCATAGTCGCTCGTCTGGTGGGTGTAAGCCATGTTGCCATTGAGCATGAGCCACGACGCGAACTGCTTTGTGGCTCCCGACGACAGACTGACCGCGTGTACGCTCTCGCCGTTGACGTAAGTCGCGTAATAGAGGTTCGGCGTACTGTCTTCAAGATAGACCTGATGGAACGTGCTGTTACGCCCCCACGAAAGGCCGACCCAGTAGTTGTGCCAGAGCCTGAGCGTGCCACTGACGTAATCGCTGGAGGCGGGCTGGAGGAAGGGGTTGCCCTTGGCATACTGGTATTCCGACTGCCACCTGACCGTGGGGTTCAGCATGTGCATGAGGGGCATGATGACGCCATGAGAGTAAGACAGGCTGAGGCGATGGCCCCGCGCCTGACTGAGGGTCCATCCCAGCTGGACGCTGGGATAGAGGTTGTCGTAACGGCTGCGATGGTTGAGCTCGGGCGTCACGACTGACTGCGGGTCGATCACACGGTGCTCATATCGCAGGCCGAGCGAGGCTGAGAGGCGTCGCAGCTGGTACTGCCAACTGGCATAGGCCGCATAGTCTTGCTCACGGTAACGGTAGACATCGGCGAAGGTGGCAAAAGGGTTGTCGGCGCCATTCTGGGTAAGTCGGTTTCGGGTGTCGTCGTCGCTGCGCCACGTTGAGACCAGCAGACCGGCCTTCAGGCTGCCCCACCCTTCAGGCAGGCGCTGCTCGACATCGGCCTGCAGCTCCCTGTGGGTACGGTCGGTGGCTGTTGCCGAAGCCGTGCTCCACAGCCGGGGCATGCCCTCACGCTGCGCCTCGTCGGTGGTGTTGACGTCGTAGTCAGAGATGGTGCCCGAGACCGTCAGCTGGCCGGTTTTCCACAGATGGGTATAGTCTATCGTGGCGCGAAGTGAGACTGAGTGGTTATCGTTCGTGCCGATGTTCCGATATTCCGAACCAGGGCTGCCCGGGACAGTGGTTGCCGTCAGCTGTGCAAGGCTGACCGTGGTCTTGCTGTTGTCGTAGGCCAACTCGGCGGTCAGGAAGTCGTCGTCGCTGAGGTCATAGCCGACGCCGAGCGTGCCGTCGCCACTGTTAGGCTCGCTTACAGTGGTCTGGCTGCCGACGGTCTGCAGTCCTGTTGCCACGAAGGTATTGCTGCTTTCAGCATCAATCTCGGTGCGCGACCAACGATAGCTGCCATTACCATACACCGACCACCGGCCGTAACGCAGCCCGGCGTTGACCGTAGGCAGGACGTAGGTGTGGAAGCCTCGGGCCTGGAAGGTGCTGCCGCTGACCGTCAGCTGGCCCCCGTCGTCTATCCGCTGTGTCGTAATACGTACGATGGCCTGCCCTGCCTCGGTGGCACTGACGTCGGCTCCGGCCGACGTGACGACCTTGACCTCCTTGATGTTCCCGGCCTCGAACGACTGCAGGTAGTTGGCCAGGGCTTCGCCGGTGAGCCTGACCCTGCGGCGATTGACGTAGACACGCGCCACGGCCTTGTTAAACACGCTTATCTGTGTGCCGTCAACTTCCATGCCCGGCAGGAAGGCTAACGCCTCCATCAGATTCAGGCTCTTGAGCTGAGGAATAGCCGAAAGATTCACCCGGTAGCCTTCGGCATCGTACTTCAACAGGCTGCCTCGCACGACTACCTCACGGAGTGAGTCGGTCTTTACTATAGGTATCGTGTCGGGACGAACACTTGTATTGCCATACCCGTAGGATGGGAACAGCAAGACGACTAACAGGAGAATTGTCACCATACGCATTTATAAATTAAATCCCGAAAATCCAATGCCACCACCTTCTTCTTTTAACCCGTATTTCCGGAGGCCCCAAAAGGTCTGCGCCAGTATAAGGTATCACATAGATTGCCTCTACTTTGCGCCCCTTAACTTTTTTAAGGCGCTTCATGGTTTTGGGATTGTCCATCCGCAGACAGCGCCGGTTGATGTAGATTCGCTCCACCGGACGACGAAAGACACTATATCTACCGTCTGATGCCTTAACGAGGGGCAGGAACGCAATAACCTTTGACAGGTCATAGTCTCTCAACTGCTGAATACGACGTACGTAAACCGTGTCGTTAAGACCCATTTCTCCAAAATGCCGCGCTGGTATTACAAAAAACCTTAGCGTATCGCCATCTTGAACAGACCACTCATGGACATGACAAAAAATACGGTGGTGAAAGCGCACAGGAATTGTATCGCCATCCCTCACGTTACAAACTGCGACATGGTGGACAGTGTCGCGGCAACTGACGTTGACGTGAATAGTATCTGAAGCCTCATGTGCCGACACACCGACATGAGCCCAGAAGGACAAGGCTGCTGCGGCAAGAAATACTTTTCTCATACTGATAACATTTGGGTTAATACTTAGTACACCATAAGTCTTATGGGACGGTGCAAAGGTATGGAAAAGATGGGCTACAGGCAAAGAAAACGGTTACACTTTTTACACTTACGGGTAAACACCTTACACTTCAGTGCCTAAATGGAAGATTTTCTCGTCGAAATCACGGGCGCCGCCCTCCTCCTTGAACAGGTTGGCGAGCAACCGTCGCTTCTGATTGGTCACCGCCTGAGGCGACTTACCCAAAAGGACGGAGAGCTCGGAAGGGAGGAAGTGCAACCTGACGAGCATACAGAAGACGAGATTCTGGCTTGAGACAGACACGCCATATTGGTGCAGGGCAGAAACGAACTTCGGCATGCTGCCCTCAACGAACAGCTTGAGCCGCTGCAGCTCGCCGTCGGTGGCTTGATGGCCCAACGAGGCACTCTTGTGCAAATCGCTCACGATGGGCGATGAGAGCGGTTCGGACGAATCGTCCCATAAAGCGTCGGGCGACAGCTCGGCCAGTCGCAGCCTGACATCGGCAAGCTGCTGTTCTACTACTGCTTTTTCCTCCACCTGACGGCTCAGACGGTCACATTCTGCCCGCAGCTCGTTATAGCGCGCCAGCTCAAGGGCATAGCGGGTGTTGACTTCCCTGAGCTGCCTGTGCATTCGCCGGCGATAATAGCCGTAAAGCACGAAGGCACCGACGAAAAGCACGATGCCGACGACGGCAGTGTAGAGTTGCCGGGTGGCCATCTGCTCCTGCTTCTTCCGCTCGTCCTGCCTATGGCGGAAGAAGTTGGTGATGACGTCGGGCGAGAACACTTTTACGTGCGATCCGCCCATGAAGTCGGGGTCGGTGATGCCAGGGTGAGCCACGACCCTCATGACGGTTACGCCCGTTGCGGCATTGACAAGGGCCAGCGTGTCAGCCTGCCGACGCATCCACGTAAATTCTGCAAGGCTATCCGTTCTCTGGCGATGCTTGGAGGCGACAAGTATCAACTGGCGGCAGTTGTACTGAAACAGCGTGTCGCCACAGCGTTCAGCATAGCGTTCGGCCATGCGGAGATCCCTGATGCCGCTCTCTACCACCTGCAGTGAATCCGTATCATCCTGAAACTGGACGTATTGCTTACCGATGTAGGCATACAGACGTGACATCATACGCAGATTGGCGGTATCAGCTGTTGAGAGTGCCTCGCGGTAACACAGGAGCGCCATCGACACTTCGCCCATGACATCGTAAGCCCGGCCCAGGAGATAATAAGACTGGGTACGCTCGGAGGGGGTTCCGTAGATACTGAAATAATCGACAAGCGACAAGGGGATACTGTCGCTTGTAAACCATTGGTGGCAGGAGTCATAACGGACGGCCTCAGCCAACAGGCCCTGCATCTGACGATGGACCTGACGGTCGCTACAGGCGAGGAGCCCGGCCACGAATGCTGCAGCTACGACCAGCCGTCTCATCAGTGCTTGATGTTGGCCTTCTTGCGCTGGTCGTGGTCGAGTATGACCTTACGCATGCGCATCGACTTGGGCGTCACCTCGACGAGCTCGTCCTCCTTGATGTACTCCAGGCACTCCTCGAGCGACATGACGGTCTTGGGGATGATGCGGGCCTTGTCGTCGGTACCCGAGGCACGGACGTTGGTCAGCTGCTTGGCCTTGCAGACGTTGATGACGAGGTCGTTGTCGTGGACGTGCTCGCCGACGACCTGGCCCAGGTAGACCTCCTCGCCGGGGTCGATGAAGAAGCGGCCGCGGTCCTGCAGCTTGTCGATGGCGTAGGCGTAGGCGGTGCCCGTCTCGAGGGCGATCATCGAACCGTTGACGCGGCGCTCAATCTCGCCCTTGTAGGGCTGGTACTCCTTGAAGCGGTGGGCCATGATGGCCTCGCCCTGACTGGCCGTCAGCACGTTGGTGCGCAGGCCGATGATGCCGCGCGAGGGTATGTCGAACTCGATGTTGGTGCGCTCGCCCTGGCTCTCCATCGACGTCATCTCGCCCTTGCGGCGCGTCACCATGTCGATCATCTTCGAGGCGAACTCCTCGGGCACGTTGATGGTCAGCTCCTCGATAGGCTCGCACTTGATCAATTGAGAATTGAGAGTTGAGGATTGAGAATTATGATTACCTGCTTCAGCAGTGTTTCCGCCCTTGGAGTTATCATAATTCTCCATTTTCAATTCTCCATTCTCCATTCGTCCGTAACGGTAGATGACCTGCGGCTGTCCCACCTGCAGCTCGTAGCCCTCGCGGCGCATGGTCTCGATGAGCACCGAGAGATGGAGCACGCCACGGCCGGAGACGACCCACTTGTCGGTGGAGTCCTCGAACTGCTCGACGCGCAGGGCCAGGTTCTTCTCGAGCTCGCGTGCCAGACGGTCGCTGATGTGGCGCGAGGTGACGAACTTACCCTCGCGGCCGAAGAAGGGCGAGTCGTTGATGGTGAAGAGCATCGACATCGTCGGCTCGTCGATGGCGATGGGCGGCAGCGGCTCGGGCTGCTCAAGGTCGCAGATGGTGTCGCCAATCTCGAACCGTTCCAGACCGATGACGGCGCAGATGTCGCCGCAGTCCACCTGGTCGGTGCGCTGGTGGCCCATGCCGTCGAACGTATGCAGCTCCTTGATCTTCGTCTTCTCCTGCGTACCGTCGCGGTGGGCGATGGTCACCTGCTGACCGTCGCGCAGCGTGCCACGGTGGACGCGGCCCACGGCGATGCGCCCCGTGTAGCTCGAGTAGTCGAGCGAGGTGATGAGCATCTGGGGCGTGCCCTCTATCTGCTTCGGGGCGGGAATCACCTCGATAATCTTATCTAATAAATAGGTAATGTCAGTGGTGGGCTTGTTGTAGTCCTCGCCCATCCAGCCGTTCTTGGCCGAACCGTAGACGACGGGGAAGTCGAGCTGGTCCTCGGTGGCATTCAGTGAGAACATCAAGTCAAAGACCATCTCGTAGACCTCCTCGGGGCGGCAGTTGGGCTTGTCGACCTTGTTCACCACGACGATGGGCTTCAGTCCGATCTCGAGGGCCTTCTGCAGCACGAAGCGCGTCTGCGGCATCGGACCCTCGAAGGCGTCGACCAGCAGCAGGCAGCCGTCGGCCATGTTGAGCACGCGCTCCACCTCGCCGCCGAAGTCCGAGTGTCCCGGCGTGTCGATGATGTTAATCTTCGTGCCCTTCCAGTTGATGGAGACGTTCTTCGAGAGGATGGTGATGCCACGCTCGCGTTCGAGGTCGTTGGCGTCGAGTACTTGGTTGCTGAGGTCCTGGCCTTCGCGAAAGAGGTTTCCGGCCAGCATCATCTTGTCCACGAGTGTCGTCTTACCGTGGTCTACGTGCGCAATAATCGCAATGTTTCGGATATCCTGCATAAGTCGTTTTCTTGAAATCGGCTGCAAAGGTACAAAAAAAAAGCGTAAACCGTATGGGTTTACGCCTAAAAAGTGTATCAGCCGCTGTTTAGAACGGAATCTTGTAGCCCAGGGTCAGCATGATGACGCTGTTCTTCATATCCTTGTCCAAGAGCTTGTTATCCTTATTGACCTTGGTCAGACCCAGGTTGTAGCGGGCGTCGATGACGAAGTCAGAGAACTCGTACGACAGGCCGAGGGGAATCGACAGGTCGAAGGTTTTCAGTTCGTCCGTGCTGGTGTTCTCTTCCTTTTCTCCCAGTATGGTATACTTAGACTTATGAGAGAGCAGGAAACCGGGCTGGATACCAGCCTTCACGGCCAGACCAGGAATGATGTAGTAATTGGCCAGGATGGGAACGTTCAGGTAGGTCAGCGTGGTGCTGGCGTCCTCTCATGTTGTTCTTTTTTTTAAGTTTGACATACATTTTTTTCTTTTGCGGCGCAAAAGTAGAACATTAAATCGAGATAAGGCGAAAAACGAGACGTCCCAAGGCTAAAACTTAAACATTTTTAACGCTTTTAGCAAAAAGAGGGGCCAAAAAGTTGGCTGAATCGCAAAAAAGTAGTACCTTTGCAGCCGCATTTGAAAGATGTGCCTGTCCTGATGATGTGGCGGGCGGCATCTGAACGATGTTTAGTATTAACAAAAATCATCATTAAAAGTTATGTATTTAGACAAAGAGAAGAAAGTCGAGATTTTCAGCCAGTACGGCAAGTCGGCCACTGACACGGGTTCACCCGAGGCTCAGATTGCCCTGTTCACCTACCGCATCAAGCACCTGACGGAGCACCTGAAGAAGAACCACAAGGACTTCGCTACCGCCCGCTCGCTGACCATGATGGTAGGTCGTCGCCGCAAGCTGCTGAAGTATCTCTACACCAACGACATCGAGCGCTACCGCGCCATCATCAAGACGCTCGGCCTGCGTAAGTAATAAGGTAAAGGAGCAAGAAACCAAAAAGCCGCATAGGGAAATCCCTATGCGGTTTTATGTTTTTCCCCCTTGCCGTGTCAGAAATATTGTGTATCTTTGCACCAGGAAAAAGAAAACTTAGTTATTCACCTTATTAAAACTTTACGACAATGAAGAAGTTATACACACTACTGGCCATGCTGCTGACCATTACGGCCACGGCAACCTTTACCGCCTGCGACTGGGACGACGACAGCGCAATAGCATACACCCTGGAAGGGACCTGGAAGGGCAATATGTACGTGAACACATACTACAACGGCAACACCTACTACGCCACGGCAACGGAGATAACCTTCCTGCGCGACCCCTACCGCTACTCAAGCGGCGACGGCTACTGGGTGGACTACTACTCGAGGGCGCCGTGGGACTATGTGGCTAACCACATCCGCTGGACGGTGAACTACGGCCGCATCCACGTCTACTTCGTCGAGGAGGGCACCGAGATGGAAATCTACAACTACCGTCTGAACGACAACCGCTTCACGGGTTACATTGCCGAGTACGACAACGACGTGGAGTTCAGCCTCTACCACGTGTCGTCGCCCAACTGGAGCAGCTACCGCTGGGGCTACGATGCCTGGTATGACAACGACTACTACTGGTCGCGCCAGACGCGCGGTGACGAGGCCGACACCACGACGGTCGGGAAGCCCGTCAGGAGAATCCAGAAGGTCAACGACTAAATACCGGCTACGATTAAATACTGACTACGATTAAATACTGACTACGATTAAATACTGACTACGATTAAATACTGACTACGAATTTCACGAATTATACGAATTTGGCCGTGGCTGACGGTGACCTGCGGCGATTCGTATAATTCGTAAAATTCGTAGTCGTATTCCCGGAATCCGTAGTAGTCCTTATTCCGTCAGCCGCACTCTGACGTTCTCGCGGATGATGTTCTGACAGTTCTGGAACGTCGCGTCATGACGGGCCGAGATGTCGATGTTGCGCAGCGTGATGCGGTCGATGGGCATCTCGGGCAGTCCGTTGAACTCCATGGCGAAGCCGGCATTGTGGCAGATGACGTTGCGGATGTCGATGTTGCGGAAGATGGGCGTCTCCTCAGTCACGGGCATGGCCTTCGCCTCGGGCTGCGTCCCGCCTTCGGCCAGCACCTCGGCCACCGACTTGCCGCCGTAGTACATGTTGAACGTCAGGGCGTAGGTCTTGATGTCGGTCATCGAGATACCGTCGATGAAGATGTTCTCGACGACACCGCCACGGCCGCGCGTCGACTTGAAGCGCAGGCCCACGTCGGTGCCTAAGAACTGGCAGTTCTTGACGCTGATGTTCCTCACGCCGCCGCTCATCTCGGAGCCCACGACGAAGCCGCCATGACCGGCAAAGACGGTGCAGCCGTCGACGACAACGTTCTGGCAGGGCTTGCCGCGGCGGCGCCCGTCGGCGTCCTTGCCGCTCTTGATGCAGATGCCGTCGTCGCCGGCGTCGAACTTCGAGTTGACGATCAGGGCGTTGGTACACGATTCCAGGTCGAGGGCGTCGCCGTTCTGGGCGTAGGCGGGGTTGCGCGCCAGTACATTATCTATAATAATATTCTCGCACATCAGCGGGTGGAGGTTCCAGGCCGGCGAGTTCTGGAAGATGACCCCTTCGAGCAGCACGTTCTTACAGCCCACGAGGCTCACCATCACCGGGCGCAGGAATCGCTTCACCTGCTGCCACTCCTCGTCGGTCTGGGCGGCGGGCACGTTCATGTTGGCACCGGCCTCGCCACGCTCGTAGCCCTCGGAGGGCACCCAGTAGCCCTTCTTCATCTCGCGGCCGCCGGGGCGCTGCAGGATTTCCTTCCACTGGGCGTCGGTCACCTTCTGTCGCTTCACGGGGCGCCAGTACTGGCCGTTGCCGTCGATGACGCCCTGGCCGGTAATCGAGATGTTGGTGGCGCCGTTGGCACTCAGCGGCGACTGGCAGCGGCGGGTGTCGAGGCCCTCGAACGACGTCTTGATCAGCGGGTAGAGGTTCTCGTCGGCGGCAAACTGTATGACGGCGCCCTTCTCGAGGTGCAGGTCGATGTTCGACTCTAACACGATGGGGCCCGTGAGCCACACGCCACGCGGCACGATGAGGTGGCCGCCGCCGTTGCGTTTCAGGTAGCTGACGGCCTTGGCGAAGGCCTCGGTGCAGAGGGTCTCGCCGTTGCCCACGGCGTCGAAGTTGGTCAGTTCAATCTTGCGGTCAGGAATGACCGGAGCTTTCACTTCGGCCATCTGGAACGGCAGGCCGTCGGTGTACTGCTTGTAGTCTTTCTGTGCATTCAGACTAAGGAACGTGCCAAGAAGCAGGCACAAAAGGATTGTTTTCTTCATTGCTGTTAGTTTTTTAGTTATGGTAATTGTATTGTTGAAGTCTTGTCAGTCAGGCTGGTATATCTCACGCAGCGGAATCATCACGAAGTCGCGCTCGCGCATCAGTGGGTGAGGTATCTTCAGGTCGGGCTCGTCGACGGTCAGGTCGTCGTAGAGCAGGATGTCGATGTCGATGGGCCGGTCCTTGTAGCGGCGCCTCGGCAGCCCGCCGCCCTTAGGGGCGGGAGATGGGACGGCGGGCGGTAGTTCGCGCCCCATCTCGCGCTCTATCTGCTTGACGGCGGTCAGTATCTGGCGCGGCGAGAGGCTGCTGTGGCAGAGGATGACGCAGTTGAGAAACCGGTTTGCCGACTCGAAGCCCCACGGCTCGGTCTCGACGACCGACGACTGGCGCACGACCTTGCCCACCCGCTCGCCGACGAGCCTGACGGCCTTCTGCAAATGCGCTTCGCGCCGGCCGAGATTGCTGCCCAAACCGAGGTAAACCTGATGTTCCATCCTTGTCAGCCTGAAGTCTGTCGCGCCGGCTCAGTCGTCGAGTATCAGCAGGGCGTCGCCGAAGCAGCCGAACTGGTAGCCCTTCTCGACGGCCAGCTCGTAAGCCTGCATGACGATGTCGTAGCCACCGAAGGCAGCCGTCAGCATCATCATCGTCGACTCGGGGTGATAGAAGTTGGATATCAGCGTGTTGGCCAGGCCGAAGTCGTAAGGCGGGAAGATGAACTTGTTGGTCCAGCCGTCGAAGGGCTTCAGCAGTCCGTCGGTGCCGACGGCACTCTCGGTAGCGCGCGTGGTGCTGATGCCGACGGTACAGACGCGGCGCCCGTTCTGCTTGGCCTCGTTCACCAGCTTGCAGCACTCCTCGCCGATGATGACCTGCTCGGAGCTCATCTTGTGCTTCGTCAGGTCCTCAACCTCGATGGATTCGAAGCAGCCCAGGCCGCAGTGGACAGTGAGGTAGGCGAAGTTGAAGCCGCGTATCTCCATCAGCTTCATCAGTTCGCGGCTGAAGTGCAGCCCCGTGGCGGGAGCCGTCACGGCGCCCTCGTGGCGGGCGAAGATGGTCTGGAAGTTCTCAGCGTCCTCGGGCTCCGTCGGGCGGCGGTCAATGATGTAGCGCGGCAGCGGGGCCGACCCTAAGGCGTAGAGCTCGCGCTTGAACTCCTCGTGCTCGCAGTCGTAGAGGAAGCGCAGCGTGCGGCCGCGGCTCGTGGTGTTGTCGATGACCTCGGCCACCATCGGTCCGTCCTCCTCGAAGAAGAGTTTGTTGCCGATACGTATCTTACGCGCCGGCTCCACCAGCACGTCCCACAGACGCAGCTCGGGGTTCAGCTCACGCAGCAGGAACACCTCTATCTGGGCATCGGTCTTCTCCTTCGTACCGAAGAGCCGCGCCGGGAACACCCGCGTGTCGTTGAAGACGAAGGTGTCGCCCTCGTCGAAATAGTCAACGAGGTCGCGGAACGACAGGAACTGGTCGGTGTCGTTGCCGTCGGCATCCTTCTTGTACATCTCGATGGTCTGACGCTTACGGTGGATGACCATCAGCCGCGCCTGGTCGCGGCTGTAGATTCGCTCCACGGTGCCGTCGGCGTTCGTGAAGGTGCGGTGCGGCGGATAGAGGGCCACTTGCTCCTCAGGCAGTCTGAATCTGAATTGTGATAGTTTCATCTATATTATTTTCGATTTACTGATTTTCGATTTACTGATTGTTCGGTTTACTGTCTACTGCCGGCAGTGCTCGTCGAGCCACTGCGGAAACGAGTCGAACGTCTGGCAGTCCCCAATGCGCACGTCGCCGAGGCGCGTACGGCAGAGGGCCGTCAGGAAGGCGCCGCTGCCAAGGGCCAGGCCGATGTCGCGGGCCAGCGAGCGGATGTAGGTGCCCTTGCCGCAGACCACGCGGATGCTCATCTGCATCGTGGCGGGGTCGAAGGCCGTCAGCTCAATCTCGTCTATGCGCACGGTCTTGGCCGCCAGCTCGACGGCCGCCCCCTTGCGTGCCAGCTCGTAGGCCCGGTCGCCCTTGACCATGACCGCCGAGTAGACGGGCGGCACCTGCTTAATGTCGCCGACGAACCCCTGGAGCACGCTGAGTATCAGCTCGCGGGTGATGTGGCGCGTGGGGTACGTCATGTCGACGGTGTGCTCGCGGTCGAACGACGCTGTCGTGGCGCCGAGCTGCAGGGTGGCCGTGTACTCCTTGTCGTTCAGCTGCAGCCGCTCTATCTGTTTCGTGGCCTTGCCCGTACAGAGTATCAGTACGCCCGTGGCCAGGGGGTCGAGCGTGCCGGCATGGCCCGTCTTCACCCGCCTGACGCGCATCTTCTTTGAGATGAGGAAGCGGATGTGGGCCAGCGCTCCGAACGACGACATCCGGTAGGGCTTGTTGATGTATATGAACGCGCCTTCGTTGAAGTCCATCTTAGTCGACCATTGCGAGTGAGTGACCGGTCAGCAGCAGCACGATGATGATGGCGCCGACGATGATGCGATAGATACCGAAGGCCTTGAAGCCGTACTTCGTCAGGAAGGCCACAAACCACTTCATGGCCGCCAGGGCCACGACGAAGGCCACGGCGCAGCCTAAGAGCAGCATCCACAGGTTGTGGGGCGTCGCCCACACGGCGTCCTCCTTCACCAGGTCGAGCAGGTCGAGCAGGGTGGCGCCGGCCATTGTCGGCACGGCCAGGAAGAACGAGAACTCGGCGGCGCGCTTGCGCGTCAGGCCCTGAGCCATGCCGCCCACGATGGTAGCCATCGAGCGCGACACGCCGGGAATAACCGATATACACTGGTAGAGACCAATCTTGAAAGCCCGCTTCTCGTTGACGCGCTTCTCGTCGGAGCCCTTGTTGAACAGGCGGTCGCAGAACAGCATGAACACGCCGCCCACGACCAGCATCACGGCTACCACCTCGACGCTGTCGAGCAGCCAGTCGAGCAGACCCGACTTCTTGGCCAGCAGACCGATGACGACCGCCGGCAGCACGCCCACGAAGAGGAGCCAGTAGAAGTAGTACCGATGCTTGAGCCGCTGCCACAGCGAACTGCCCTCGGGGGCGGGGCTGTTGTCAAGCTTGAAGAAGCGCTTCCAGTAGAGGCACACCACCGACAGGATGGCGCCAAACTGAATGATAAACGTGAAGGCGTGGACGAAGGGGTCGCCCTGCTCAATGCCCAGCAGGTTCTGGGTGATAATCATGTGTCCCGTCGACGAGACGGGCAGGAACTCCGTCAGTCCCTCAACGATGGCTATGATGACGGTCTCTATCCAGGTCATTCCGTCACCTCCTTCTGTGCTTCGTCCTTAGGCTTATGCACTACGGCGTAAATCATCGACACAAAGCCCAGCAGGCAGACTATCGGGGCCACCACCGTGCGACGTGTGCTGAAGATGTCGGGCTCGTAAGCCGTTTCCGACGAGCTGTTGCCGCTCATCAGTATGAAGCCCAGAATCACCACAGCCATGCCCACGGCAAGCAGGATGAAGTTCATGCGGCCAAATGCAAAATCTCTCTTGTCTGTCATATCTTACTTATTATACTTATTTCGTTACTTCTTACCTCTCACCTCTTACCTCTCACCTCTTACCTCTTATATTTTATAAAGATCGTGCGCCCGCATTCGCAGGAAGCGGTTCACCGAGATATACGAGCAGAGCAGAGTGATGACGAGTCCGAACAGCACCACGGCGACGCCCGTCACGGCCAGCACCTGCCACGTGATGATGCCCCTCAGACCGGGCTCATAGCGGAACAGCCACCACACGCCGCCGCCCAGCACGAGGCAGGCCAGCAGGGCAGCCACAAGGCCCACCACCATACCGTCGCGCATGAAAGGCCGCCGGATGAAGCCCCACGAGGCTCCCACCAGCTTCATCGTGTGAATCAGGAAGCGGCGCGCATAGACGCCGAGCCTCACCGTGTTGCTGATGAGCTGGTAGCTGATGAACGTCAGCAGCGCCGCCAGTATTAGCAGCACCAGCGACACCTTCTGCAGGTTCTTGTTCACCTTGTCCATCAGGTCCTCCTGATAGACCACGTCGCTCACCTTCGGGTTGCCGGTCAGCTCCTTCTCAATCCACTGTAGCGAGTCGCGGTTGGCATAGTCCGACTTCAGCTGCAGTTCCAGGGTAGCCACAAAGGGGTTCACGCCGAGAAATTCCGACGGGTCGCTACCCATCGCCTCGCTCTGCTCCTTCAGGGCCTGCTCCTTGCTCACGTAGTCAATGTTGCGCGCGTAGGGGCGGTGGTAGAGGTCGCGGCACAGCCGGTGGGCTTCGTTCGTCGTCACCGTGTCGCCCAGCATGACGGTCACCGTCAGGTTCTCCTTCACGTAGTTCGACAAGTTGTGCGCCGTCAGCACCGACAGCACCACAAGACCAATCAATATCAGCACCATAGTCGTACTGATACACAGTGTAACAACCTGCATGCCATGGCGGCGCCGGGTTGTCTTTCTACTTTTCTTCATTTACTTTACGTACGTAAAAATCGAATTCGTGTGCAAAGATAAGCAATTATTCTGAAACGGCCAAACATTTCCGGTCTTACTATAGGAAAAAATTAAAGCCCTTTTTACTCTTGAAGGTAAAATCTAATCACTTCGAGTTCGAAAAAGTCATTATTATTTCGTTCTTCCTAAATTATTTCGTAACTTTGCAACCGATATGAGTACTATCATTTATCCGTCGCCCGTGTTCGGCCCTGTACAGAGCCGGCGATTGGGCATTTCGTTAGGCATCAACTTGCTGCCGGCAGACGGCAAGGTGTGCTCGTTCGACTGCATCTACTGCGAGTGTGGTTTCAACGAGAGCCACCGTCCCAAGCAGCCACTGCCCACACGTGAACAAGTGGCAACGGCCCTCGAACGGAAGCTCCGACAAATGCAGGAGGACGGCCAGATGCCCGGCGTGCTGACCTTCGCCGGCAACGGCGAGCCGACATGCCACCCGCACTTCGCCGAAATTATCGGCGACACCATCGGGCTGCGCAACCGCTACTGCCCCGAGGCGAAGGTGTCGGTGCTGTCGAACGCCACGATGATTCACCGAAAGGAGGTGCACGACGCCCTGATGCGCGTGGACAACAACATACAGAAGCTCGACACCACCGACCTGGACTTCATTCGGCAGGTGGACCGACCCAACGGCGCCTACGACGTGGAGGCCACGGTGGAGCGGCTGAAGGCGTTCCAGGGCCACGTCATCATACAGACCATGTTCCTGCGCTCTACCGAGGGGCTCGACAACACCACGCCCCACTACGTCGAGCCGTGGCTCAAGACCGTTGAGGCGATCCGCCCGCAGCAGGTGATGATCTACACCATCGACCGCGAGACGCCCGACCCGACACTGCGCAAGGCGCCCCGCGACGTGCTCGATGACATCCGCGACCGCGTCATCGCTGCCGGCATACCGTGCACGGCAAGCTATTGACATACAACGCCCGCATCGACATTGCCATTCCGGCAAATATCGACGCGGGCGACTATAAGGATAGAGGAGTAGGCGCGCGGGCGCTACGGGCTACATCCTTGAGATGACGCCGAGCCTGGTGGCGCGGAGGAACTCGATGATGTGGCGGATCTCCGGACCGTCGGGCACCTGCTGCTCAATCTGCAGGATGGCGTCGAAGAGCGACGTACCACCGTTGAACACCAGACGATAGGCGTTGGCAATGTGCTTCAGCGTCTTCTCGTCGACCCCATGCTGACGACCTACGGCGAAGTTCACACCGCCGTAGGTATTTTTATTCGTAGCCACGATGTAAGGCGGAACGTCGCGCGAGAAGGAGGTGCCGGCCTGGACCATCGACCCCCTGCCGACGCGCGTGCCGGCATTCTCGATGACCGACGACGAGAAGATGACGCTGTCCTCAATCTCGCAGTCGCCGGCAATCTTCGTGCCATAGCCGAAGACGCAGCGGTTGCCGACCTTCGTGTCGTGCGAGATGTGGGCACCCTCCATGAGCACGTTCTCGTTGCCGATGACGGTCTGTCCGCCGGTGTGGGTAGCACGGTTGACGACGACATTCTCGCGGAAGATGTTGCCGTCGCCGATGATGCACTCCGACTTCTCGCCGCGGAACTCGAAGTCCTGCGGCAGGGCACCGATGACCGAGCCCTGGTGGACTTTGTTTCCCTTACCCATGCGCGTACCGCTACATATACTGACGAACGGGAAGATGATGCAGTTGTCACCTATCACCACGTCGTCCTCGATGTAGACAAAGGGGAATATCTTACAGTTGTTGCCGATTCTAGCCTTTGGGCTGATTTCGGCTTTCGGACTTATATCTGACATAATTATAATGTTTTTTTGCAGCTGACAACAGGACTAAGACGACTTCTTTTAAGTCCTTAAGTCCTGTCGTCCGCTGCTTAATTATTACTTTGCTCCGCCGCCTAAGGCCTGGTAGAGGTTGACGACAGCCTGCATCTTGTTAAACTGGTCGGTGACCTCCGAGATTTCGGCGTTGAGCAGGTTCGACTGCGCCGAGATGACCTCGAGATAGGTTGTGTTCGAGCTTGACTCCATCAGCTTCTTCGTGTCCTCGACGTTCTTTCTGAGCACCTCGACGCGCTTGGTGTCGAGCTTGCCCTTCTCGGCCGAGGCGTTGTAGGTGACGAGGGCGTTGCTGACCTCGTTGCCAGCCTTGAGCACGGTGTTCTGCCAGGTATTGTAGGCCTGTTCATACTGCAACTTGGCCACCTTCAGTCCGGCAACAATCTGCCCGTGCTGGAAGATGGGCTGCACCAGTCCGGCGACAGCCGACCAGAGCATCTTGCCGGGGTTCACCATGCCATTGTTGTTGGTGAAGGCTCCGGTGCCGCTGATGGTGATGCTGGGGTAGAAGCGCGAGCGGGCCTGCTGGACGTCGTAGAAGCACTGGGCCAGAGCCATCTCAGAGGCATGGACGTCGGCGCGGTTGTTGAGCAGCTGGACGCTGACGCCCGTTGCAAACTGCGACGGCAGCGACTGGTCGGCGAGCCGTCCGCGCTTGATGGCCTGGGCGGGATGTCCGATGAGCAGCGAGAGCGAGTTCTCCATCTCGCGCACCTGGCGCTGCAGGTCGACCTTCTGAGCCTGTACGGAGTAGTAGGCAGCCTCGGCGCTCTGGACGGCGGTCGAGCGGTAGCCCACGCGGTTCTCGTGCATGAACTGCATCTTCTCCCACGTCTCCTTGGTCAGCTGTTCCATGTCGCCGACAATCTCAATCTGGCGGTCGAGCATGAGCAGCGTATAATAGAGGTTGGCGATGCCCGAGACGATGCCGCACTGGGCAGCCACCTGATAGTCCTTGGTAGCCATGAGCTGCATCTGGGCCGACCGTTTGGCATTGAGCAGGTTGCCGAAGAGGTCGAGATTCCACGATGCCGAGACAGGCAGCTGGTAGGACTTCGTCGACGGGTTGTCAGAGAACTTGGCTATCGTGCCCTGCGGCGAGAAGACGACGGAGGGCAGGAAGGCCAGACGGGCCACCTTCAGCCCCTCGTTGACCATCTGGACGTTGAGGGCAGCGTTCAGCAGGTCGGGGTTCTTCTCCAGTCCCTGCTCGATGAGCAGCTGCAGCTGAGGGTCAGTGAACAGCTGTCGCCAGGGCAGGTTGCCGAACGACGTGGTGTCGGTCGTCTGCAGTGCTCCGTTCTGGGCCAGCGGGTCGCGGACGATACCGTCGGCGACGACCTCCGGCCGCTCGTACTTGTTGTAAAGGCCGCAGCTGGACAAAAGGAGGCAGAACAAGCCCACCCCAACCCCTCCCCAAGGGAGGGGCTTGTGATTAGTCATACAGCCAAATATTGGTTTAAATCTTAATGCTATCATAATAGTAAGTCATTCTAAACATCCCTCCCTTTGGGAGGGCTTGGGTGGGCTTTTTTACTTCTCTAATTCATAATCGACGGGGCGGTGGGCATACTGTGCAATCTCGGAAGCCACTTCGGGGTTCTCGTCCTCGTTGTCGAACTTCATCGGGCTGATTCTCTCCTGGAGGCTCTGGAAGAGAGTGAACAGCGTGGGCACGACGAATATCTGGCACAACGTACCGATGAGCATACCGCCGACGGCGGCAGCGCCGAGCGTCTGGTTACCATTCTTGCCTACGCCGGAGGCAAACATCAGCGGCAGCAGACCGACGACCATGGCCAGCGACGTCATCAGGATAGGACGCAGACGGGCGGCAGCACCCAGCACGGCCGACCACGAGACGGCCATACCCAGGCGGCGGCGCTCCAGTGCGAACTGTACAATCAGGATGGCGTTCTTGGCCAGCAGACCAATCAGCATGATGAGCGAAATCTGCATGTATATGTCGTTGGCGTGGCCGAAGAGCATCGTGAACAGGAAGCAGCCGGCCAGTCCGAACGGCACGGAGAGTACCACGGACAAAGGCAGGATGTACGACTCGTACTGTGCCGACAGAATGAGGTAGATAAAGATGAAGCAGAGCACGAAAATCAGCGCCGTCGAGTTCGAGGCCTTGGCCTCCTCACGTGTCAGACCCTGGTAGTCGTAGCTGTAGCCCGTGGGCAGCACCTCGTCAGCCACCTCCTGGGCGGCCTTGATGGCCTCACCCGTTGAGTAGCCGTCGGCGACGGTTCCCGTCACGTTGATGGACGTAAAGAGGTTGAAGCGCGAGATGTTGGTAGGTCCGTAGACGCGCTCCATGTTACAGAACTCCTCGATGGGTGCCATGCCCTTCGGCGTGCGAACGTAGACACTCTTCAGCGACTCCGCCGTCATGCGGGTCTCAGGCGAGCCCTGCACCATCACGCGGTAGAGTTTGCCATAGGCGTTGAAGTTCGAGGCGTAGAGTCCGCCGTAGTAGCCCTGCAGCGTCGAGAGCACCGTCTGCGGCGAGATGCCCGACTGCTTACACTTTGCCACGTCGACGTGGATCATATACTGCGGATAGTTCGGGTTGTACGCCGTCTGGGCCATCTGGAACTCCGGCCGCTTGTTCAGTCCGGCGATGAACTCCTTGGTAACGTCGAAGAATTTGTTCAGCGAGCCGCCCGTGCGGTCCTGCATGACGATGGACACACCCGAGTTGGCTGAGAAGCCGGGAATCATGGGCGGCGAGAAGGCCAGGATGGAGGCATCCTTGATGTGTGCTGTCTTGATGAATATCTGTGCCTGCACCCCCGTCGCATCCATCGGGTTGAGGAAGAAGCGGTAGATGCCGTCGCCCTGCCACAGTCCCGAGAGTTTCCACCAGAAGCCCTTCTGGCGCTCCTTGAACGGCTTCAGCTTCAGGATGAACGTTGCCTGGTCGGAACCGGCACCGGCTATGAAGTTGTAGCCCTGAATCTGCTCACGGCTCTGGATAGCGGGGTCAGCAGCCAGTATCGAGTCCACTTCATTTATAATCTGACGCGTGCGCGCAACTGAAGTTGCCGGCGGCATGCTGATGGTACAGAACATCGTGCCGGTGTCCTCGTCGGGCACCAGGCCGGTCTTCGTGGTCAGCATGGTTCCTACAAGAACCACAATACCGACAACGACGGCGATGATGACGGCCACGGGCTTGCGCACCAGTTTCTCGATAGACTTCTTATACTTGCCCAGCACCGACTCATAGGCCGTGTTGAACGAGGCGTGGAAGCGGTCGATGCGCGACATCTTGCGCTCGTGGCCCTCCTTGTCGTGGGGCTTCAGGAAGATGGCACACAGGGCCGGCGACAGCGTCAGGGCGTTCAGCGCCGAGATGAAGATGGAGACAGCCATCGTCACGCCGAACTCACGGTAGAACGTACCCGTCGTGCCGCCGATGAACGACACGGGGATGAACACCGAGGCCATGACCAGCGTGATGGAGATGATGGCACCCGAGATTTCGTTCATGGCGTCGATGGAGGCCGTCAGCGTCGACTTGTAGCCCTGATCGAGCTTGGCGTGCACGGCCTCGACCACCACGATGGCATCGTCGACCACGATGGCAATAGCCAGCAGCAGGGCCGACAGCGTCAGCAGGTTGATGGAGAATCCGAAGACGCTCAGGAAGAAGAACGTACCTATCAGCGACACCGGCACGGCAATCAGCGGGATGAGCGTCGAGCGCCAGTCCTGTAGGAAGACGTAGATGACGATGAACACCAGCACCAGGGTGAACAGCAGCGTGAACACCACCTCCTCGATAGAGGCATAGAGGAACTCGGTCACGTCGTAGTTGATCTTATAGAACATGCCCGGCGGGAAGAGCTTGGCCTGCTCCTCGAGCTCGGCCTTCACCTGCTTGGCAATCTCGTTGGCGTTCGAACCGGCCACCTGCTGCACCATACCCATCACCGACGGGATGTTGTTGTTCTTCATCGACACGGAGTACTGCAGTCCGCCCAGCTCAATGCGGGCCACGTCCTTCAGCTTCAGCGTCTGGCCGTCGGCGTCGCTCGAGATGATGATGTTGCCGAACTCCTCGGCCGTCTTCAGGCGGCCGGTGTAGCGCATGGCGTACTCATAGGCCACATTCGCCTCCTGGCCGAAGCTGCCCGGCGCGGCCTCGATGTTCTGCTCAGCCAGCACGGCACTGATGTCCGAGGGCATCAGGTTGTACTGCTTCATCACCTCGGGCTTCAGCCAGATACGCATCGAGTAGGTCTTCACACCCGGCGACTGCACATCGCCCACGCCCTGGATACGCTTGATGGCAGGGACAATGTTGATGTTGTTATAGTTCGTCAGGAACTCGTCGTCGTAGCGGCCGTCTGAGGTCAGGGTGAACATCATCACCTGCGACGTCTGGCGCTTCATGACGGTCACGCCGATACGTGTCACCTCAGCCGGCAGCAAGGCCTGCGCCTGCTGCACGCGGTTCTGTACGTTCACGGCACACATGTCAGGATTCAGTCCCTGGCGGAACAGGATGGAGAGGCTGGCCGAGCCCGATGAGGCACTCGACGATATATAGTCCATACCCTCCACGCCGTTGATACTCTCTTCGAGCGGCGTGATGACGGAGTTCTTCACCGTCTCGGCATCGGCACCGGGATAGCTGGTGAATACCACGACCGTTGGCGGTGCGATATCAGGGTACTGCTCAATAGGCAGTGACACAAGTCCGATGAAACCCAGCAGGACGATGAGGATGGAGATCACCGTCGACAATACCGGTCTTTTTATAAAGTTTGTAAAAGTCATATCTTACTTCTTCATTGCGTTAACGATGTCGCCGGCAGTCATGGCCTTGGCCTGCTCTTGAATCTTCTGCTGGTAGCGCTCGGGCGTGATGGGCACAATCTCCATCTTGTCAGAGAGTTTTGTGATGCCGTTGGTCACGTACTTGTCGCCAACCTTCAGGCCGTCGGTCACGACGTAGTTCATGCCGTCGTTCTGCGGAGCCACCTTAATCTCGGTGTACGCCACCTTGTTGTCCTTGCCCACTGTATAGACGAACATCTTGTTCTGAACCTCCATCACGCAGGCCTGCGGAATGACGATGGCCGACGAGTTGTGGTGGGGAATGACGATGGAGCCTGAGCCGCCGCTCTTCAACAGGCGCTCGGGGTTGGGGAACACGGCAATCATCTGCACCGTACCCGTGGCAGCGTCGATGACGCCGCTCATCTTCGTCACCTTGCCCTCATGGCCGTAGATGGTACCGTCGGCCAGCTTCAGCTGTACCGAGGGCAAGGCCTGCAGGCCGTCACCGCTCTTCGACATATCGAGGGCGTCCTTCTCGGTCATCGAGAAGTAGACCTCCATCTGCGAGATGTTGCTCACGGTGGTCAGCGTGTTGGCAGCACTAACCAGTGCGCCCACCTTGAAAGGCAGCGTGCCCACCACACCGGCGGCGGGCGACTTGACGTAGCAGAAGCTCAGCGTCTCCTTAGCCGAGGCCAGTGCAGCCTGAGCCTGGGCCAGTCCGGCCTTAGCCTGCTCATACTGGTTGGTGGCCGACTGCAGCTCGAAGTCGCCGATGACCTTGTTCTCATAGAGTTTCTTCGAGTTCTCGTACGACAGCTTGGCCGTGTTGCACGAAGCCTGGGCCGTGTTGACGCTGGCCTGAGCCTGGCGCACCTGGGCCTGGTAGGTGGCATTGTCGATGACGAACAGCACCTGGCCAGCCGAGACCGACTGACCCTCCTTGACATTGATACGCGTAATAAATCCCTGCACCTTCGGCGCAATCTGCACATCCTGAACGCCCTTGATGGAAGCAGGGTAAGTGGCCTGCGAAGAGGCACTCGTGGTGCCGACCTCCAACACAGGGTACTCGTTGTCGCCAAACTGGGGACGACCGTTACCACCGCCGCCACACGAGACAAATAGCAGCGCTGAAGCTGCCAAAGCTAAAAACTTCTTTTCTTTCATACACTTATAATAAACTTACGATATTACTTTCAGTGGTCCTGAAAACTCAGCGTCGATTATTTACAGCGTGCAAAAGTACAAAAAAAAGGAGGACTGGGGCACCTCTTAACCATACTTTTAACAAAGTTTATTTTATATAAATATATTCTTTTCCGTTTTTATTTGGCTATTTCGTTTTTTATGTCTACTTTTGTATCCTGTAGTAGAAAAAAATGGCAGAATACGCCCGTACGGAAACTATAATCTTACAACTTTGTCAAGTCATGCCAAGCCCATCTGGCGGGCTTTCTCCATGAGCAGCTTCATGAGCGGTTCGCGCCCGTTACTGCCAGGTTCTTTTTTAGGCACGGAAGAACGCGGAGTTACACGGAATCTCATCAGTCCAACCGTGTTCCTCCGTGTTCTTCCGTGCCAAGGAAAACTGAGGCTGATTTAAAACAGTTAACTGAACGCGAAGTCCTCATTGTTTCTTTATTTCTGCAAAGATACGTAAAATTCTCTATTGTGGTTCTCCGATAGCGTTAAATAGTTTTAAATCCCGAAACGTCATTTCCTCTTTTCCGCCGAGCGGTGCAGCATCCTATGCAAAATTGATTATCTTTGCAACTGCTATGCCAAGAAAGAAAGACGGAATGTTGTTTGAGGTGCACCCCTCGCCCATGAAGGACGACGAGGGCAAGCCCTACGTTTATGTACGCCCGGCCAGCAGACAGCGGGTGAGTATGAAGGACATCGACGCCTACTGCGCCGAATACTATGCGCTCAGGCCCGGCGAACTGACACGCGCCTTCGAGGCCTTCATCCAGGCGTCGGCACACTGGCTCTCTGAGGGCTACCGCATGGAGACACCCATCGGAACGTTTGCACCGAAGATCGGGCTGCGCCCCGGACTGCGCACCTCCGACCCGAAAGCCGTCAGGAGCCGAGACGTGGTGTTCGAGGGCATAGAGTTCAAGTCGGCCAAGGACTACGAGGGTAAGGTGCGCTCATGGATTACCAACGGCTACCGCCGCGTCGACAAGCCCGACACCAGCCAGCTCCTGGCCGACAAGGAGCAGCTGCTGACGGTGCTCCGCGAGAGTCTCGCCGCGTTCGGCGGCTACGTCACCGCCCGCATCTTCGCCCTGCGCAGCGGCCTTACCTACTATTCGGCCCGCAAGCTACTCAACACGTGGACTGAGGGCGATGCACCCCTGCTGCTGAAGACGCGCCGGGGCCACGACTATATCTACACCGAGGTTTAGCGCGGTCTTTGTCTGAGCAGGCTGATTCCCACCCGACGATCCCCCTACCCCACTATCTTTTGGCATAACCGATTGACAGGCGGACTGTTAGCTGGTAGAACAATTGCCTGAAATGACACGACCTACGCCCTATCACTCACCTACCGACGGTTTTATTTTGGGCCGCGCCGCACATAATTTTGCCCCGAGCCGCACAAAGTTTTGAGCTAAGGCGCACACGCAAAAGGCGGCACCTTTGTCCCTGAAAGGCGGTGCCCATATCCCTGAAAACCAGCGCGTAGCGCCTGTTAACCGGCGGACGGCGCCAGCGTCGCGCTGCGTTGCGAAGTCAGGCTTCCCCTTTGCTTGCACGTCCCGGCTCTTCTTCGTACCTTTGCAGCGCGATTTCGGGATACTGACCACAAGAATAATAACCAAACATAAGCAACGATGAAAATTACGAAAGTGAAGACATGCATGGGGGAACTCGGGAGCCCCGTAACAACCGAACTGGAAACGATAGTGGAGCGCATGCGCAGCGAGACGACGAAGGCAGCAGCACAGCGCATCGCGCAAAACGCGCTGGCGGGCCGACTGGCCGCTGACGAGGGCGCCGGGACCTTCATGCTGGGCGGTGCCGACGCACTGCCCTACCTGGTGTTCAGTGCCACCTTCGGCCGCAGCGGCTTCAGCCAGCCGACAGCGCTCACGGGACTACTGCTGCTCAGCATCCGATGCCCCGAAGGCGGACGGCAGGTGGCCGAGATGCGGCGCCGGGCCAGCCAGGTGCCCTACACGCTGCTGGCCTTCGCGGGGGTCAGCGGCGTCACGCTGAAGGTGGTGGTCAGATGCCGCTACGACGGCCCTGCCGACGAGGCTGACTACCTCGCCTTCATGAGGGAGGCCCGCCAGTGTGCCACCGACCTCTACGGCGCGCTGCTGCACTGCGACTTCTACGTTGCCGAGCCGGCGCTCTGGCGCGGCTGCCGCATGAGCTACGACCCGCAGCTGTGCTACCAGCCCGAGGCGCAGCCGATGCCGGTGGTCGTCAAGAGCAGCGACCCGCTGGCACCCTATGAGGGCACGCACGCTGACGACGACGGACGGGTGACGCACCACCCCGACGACGACGAGCGCCAACGCCTGCTGATGGAGTTCCAGACGTGCCTCGCCAAAGCCATCGACGAGAGCGTCGGCGAGCCCGAGCACTGCCTGCAGCTGCTGGCCGACTACTGCGCCAAGGCCCACCTGCCCGAAGAGGGCTGCACCGTCAGGGCCGGGTGGGTAAGCCGCTTCCGCACGATAGGCGCCGACGTGGTGCGCAAGACCTTCCGCAACGCCTACAAAAAGCCGCTGGGCGACAGTCCCCTGTCGCAGATGAACGAGAAGGAGCGCATCATCCGTAGCATCGAGGGCTTCCTCACGCGCCGCTACCAGCTGCGCTTCAACGTGGTGAAGCAGCAGCGCGAGTTCCGGCCCAACGACCTGCACTTCCGCGACTGGCGACCGCTGACCGACCGCGAGCTGAAGTCCATCGTCGTCGAGGAGATGAAGGAGGGCGGCGAGAGCTGGATGAACGACCTCCGGACCTACATCGAGTCGGCACACATCAGCGACTACAACCCCGTTCACGAGTTCCTCGCCGGCTGCGGGCGCTGGGACGGCCGACGCAACTACATCGAGGACTTTGCGCGCTACCTGACGACCGACTACGCCGACTGGCCGCGCTACTTCCACCGCTGGTTCCTGGCGATGGTGGCGCAGGCCCTGAACCTGAACCGCGACTACGGCAACTCGATGGTGCCGCTGCTCATCGGCACGCAGGGCGTCAGGAAGTCGACTTTCTGCAAGAACATCCTGCCGCCGGCCATGCGCGAGTACTACATGGACGACATCAAGATGGACAACGCCGAACAGGTGGAGCGCGTGCTGGGACGCATGTGGCTCGTCTGCATCGACGAGTACAACGCCAAGACACCCCGCGAGCAGGCCAAGATCAAGCGGCTGCTGACCGAGAAGGACGTGCAGGTGCGCCGTATGCGCTCCGACCAGTACACGATGACGCCCCGCCTCTGCTCGTTCATAGCCACCACCAACGACCCCACACCGTTGCCCGCCGACGACGGCTCGCGCCGCTACCTCTGCGTCGAGGTGACGGGCGAAGCCAAGCTCCCGCCCACCATCCCCTACCGCCAGATGTACGCCCAGGCCGTCAGCGAGCTGGAGGACGGCGCACTCTACTGGTTTACCAGCGACGACGAGCGCAGCATCCAAGAGCACAACCGCCGCTACCAGCAGCACTCGTCGGTCGAGCAGGTGCTGTCGGCACTCTTCGCCCCGGCTCCCGAGCACCGCCGACGCTACTTCTGGCAGGTGCTCGACATTCAGAAGGAACTGGAGAAGCACCTGAAGAAGTCAGACGTGCCCACTCTGAAGGCCATCGGCCAGACGCTGAAGGCCCTGAGGTGGCCCAGGGGCGGCATCAAGGGTCAGAACGGTTACTACCTGACGCTGCGGACTGCGTCGGCCGATAGGGGGTAGGCAGTGTGCAGGTCGGACCATTGCGATTCCCTGTGCTACCGCTAACCGCTTGTCGGCCAACGTGATACACCGAAAGATAGCAGGATAGGAGGTTCTTTTCTTCTTAGGCACGGAAAAAATCATGCTAAGCCCATCTGGCGGGCCTAACTCCTGATACAAGTTTCGCATGTTTCACATGGCTCACCTCTGAGACTGAAGCAAGCGGAGCTTGCGAACGTTGAGTTAAATAACCTTAAACAAAAGCAGGAAACCGTAAAAAACAGAAATCATTGTGTATCTTTGCAAGCGAAAACAACTGACTGGACTCGCTGCCTGACGGGAAAAACACACCTAAAGCAGCTGGAAATCAGCGCTAAAAGATGTTTATAACACGAACAGTCAATCACAGAGGCCGCTGTAGGCATATGTCGTGCCGAGCAGTGACCCCAAGGTATGCACCGCCGCGACGAGACTAATGCCCCAAAAAACACCACGAGCAACGTATGACCGCCGTCAAGCCTGAAGACAAATGCTGGTACCCGATGCGGGTGACCTATAGCCGCGAGATGAAGGTAAAAGAAGCCCTCGACGCTCTTGACGTTGAAAGTTTTCTTCCTATGCAGTGGCGCGTCGTCGACGACAAGAAGGTCTACCGCAAGAAAAAACTCGTGCCCGCCATTAGCAATCTCATCTTCATCCATGCCTCACGACAGTTAATCAGCAGGCTGAAGGCAACACGCGCTGCCCTGCAGCCTCTGCGCTACATAACAGCCAAAGCAGCCACGCCAGCAAACAAGCCAGAGATTCTCGTCGTCCCCGACCGTCAAATGGAGAATTTCATGCGCGTGGCCAGCGTCGAAGACGAGCGTGTGATGTTTCTCGACAACAACGACTTCGTCAACCGCATCGGGCAACACGTGCGTATCACCGAGGGATTCTTCGCAGGCGTCGAGGGCGAGATCAAGCGTATACAGGGCAACCGCCGCGTTATGGTTCGCCTCGAGGGCATCGCCGCCGTAGCCATTACCTTCGTGCCATCCAGTTGCATAGAACTGACAGAATAGAAACAGCCCCGATACCTCCGGAATCGGCCATCAACTCAAAAATTAAGGAAAATGAAAAGACTACTCCTACCACTGTTCGCCCTGCTCCTCACGGTCACAGCGGCACAGGCAAAGACGGGCGACGAGCGCTTCAACTTCAGGTACTACCTGCGGCTGATGAGCTTCGGCGACCACGGACAGACGCTCGACAAGTACCGCAAGCACGCCGCCCAGTTGGGCCTTGACCTCGTCTACCATGCAGAGGAGACCGCCGAGATCTACCTCGTCTGGGCAAAGGGTGTGGGCTACAGCCGAGGACACATGACAGAGACCTACACCCGCCAGGGCGACCGTCCACGCTGCCTCAACATGGACCTCACTCCTAACGGGCGGGGCAAGTACAGCCCCATCACCGTCACCATCGTCTTCCCCGACAAGGCGCAGCAGCAGGATTTCTGGCAGCAGGGCCTGCGCACCAGTTGTCAGCCTACAGAACAGATAGAAGACACCGACATAGACCCCACCTGGACCGACGTCAGCTGCCTGCGCTACAACATGGCGCCGGGGCGGCTGCTCACCTGGCACTACATCTATTTCTACGAGAAGGACGGCATGCCTATGTGTACATTCCTATTCTAACCCACAACCGACATGAACATACAGAAGGCATTACTCACCATCACGGCCGTCGGCTGGCTGGCCTCGTTCCCGGCTGCGGCCCAGGACACTGAGACCACACAGACGGTACACAGCACAGACAGCACCCGTTTGGGGCCCGACATCAAGGATCGCGACGAAGCCCTGATGCTCTACGACTACGTCTTCCCCGACAACTGGTTCTACATCCTCCACGTGGGCTCCTACCTCAACTGGGGCGACAACCAGAGCCACGGCTCATTCATCGGTCGCTTCCGACCGGCCATCGGTGTCTCACTCGGCAAGTGGTTCCACCCTACGGTCGGCGCACGCGTCCATCTGTACCTCGGTAACAACCGCGGACTGACCACCCTAAACCACCGTGAATACCACTGGCAGTCGGCTGGCATCGCCGTCGACGGTATGGTCAGCCTGTCGAACCTCTTGGCAGGCTACCGCGAGGGCCGACGGTTCAACATGCTGGCGCTCCTCGGCATGGGCGGCGACCAGACCTTCTGGTTCAGCGAGCGCGACTGGAACAAGGAGGACCTTCGCGGCGACGGATTCAAGACCGAGGCTCGCTCACTGCTTACTTTCCGCGCAGGACTGATGGCCACATGGCGCATCAGCAGGAAGTGGGACCTCAGCCTCGAAGCCACCAACGTCTGGGACGACGACTGCTACGACGGCATCACCAGCGACGAGCGCTGGGACGGCCACGTCAACTTGTTGTTAGGCTTCGTCCGCCGCATAGGCAACCGCGACAGCACCCACAACTTTTACTACGTGCGCCGCGACGGCTCCATACTGCGCGAGGCCAACGACGAGGTGAACCGCCTGCGCGCCGAGGCACAACGACTGCGCGACCTGCCGCCACTGCCGCCCGTCAAGGCCCAGCAAGTGCACGTCATCGTCTCGTTCCGCAACGAGCTGAGCACCATCGACGAGATGCAGCAGGTGAACGTCTACACTGCCGTGCAAGCCATGCGCCAGCGCAACAACCAGGTGAACCTCTACATCACCCCGTTGGGGCAGGCCGCCGACGAGCATCTCTTCCGTCAGCGGGCCGACGCCGTCAGGAGCCAGCTGACCGGGCGCTACGACATTCCCGACACGCGCATCGTCGTCGATGCCGACTCACGGCGCGTGGAGCAACTCAAGGAGAAAGACGGCTGCGTGGTTGTCTACATCAACCAAAGCCGCACCAGCAATGACACTGAGAATGAAGACCGACGACTAAAAGATATCAAATGAAACAGCTCAAAAGCTTCATCGCCATCATGGCGGCCACAGCGCTGACGGCCCTGCCCGCCTCGGCCCAAGACTACGGTCATAAGTTTCCGTCGCTTAGGAACGACACCATCGAGTCGTTGCGCCACTATCGGTTCCTTGACAACTGGTACGTCGGCCTGCACCTCGGCGTCAACGGCTCGATGAGCGAGAACATCCGCCCCAAGGACTGGCTCCACACACAGACCTTCACAGGCTACCTCTCGCTCGGCAAGTTCTTTGTCCCCACATTCGGACTACGCCTGACTGCCGGATTCTACCGTCAGGAGAGCAAGGTCGAACCTGATATGTACGATTACGTCAAGAGCCGCTGGCCCGACCAGTTCAACCATTTCGGAAAAGGCTACTACAAATTTAAGAACTTCAACGGCTGGGCGGACGCCATGATCAACCTGAGCAACACCTTCTACCGATACCGCGAAGACCGTCGGTGGAACGTACTGGGCTTCGTCGGCATAGGCTATAACAACACCTATGGCTACGACACCAGCGTCACCGACTTCTGGGCAGCACCCAACCCCGACGACCCCGGGAGCCCCAGCCGATACGTCATCGACACGAAGGCACGATGGTACCTCGCCGTGCGCGCCGGATTCATCGTCAGCTATATGCTTAACGACCAGCTGGACATCGACCTCGACATGCACATCGACGCCACCGACGACGGTTACAACGGCGTGCGCTACGACGACCTCTACGACGGCTACACCGTCTTCGCCCTCGGAATGAAGTACCACCTGCCCGACCATTACGGCGACCGCCGCTTCCGCTACGCACGTGTCACCGACCTGCCCGACGTTGAGCTGGCTAACCGCCGCATCAACGACGCACGACGCGAACTGGACGACGCCAGCGACAGCCGCAAGCCCGACGTCGAAGCCGAGCAATACCTCGAGATGACCGTCTCGTTCGTTGTCGACCGCTACAACATCACCGAGGTACAGCGGCCTAACGTCGAGGCCGTGGCCAACTACATGGAGGCCCACCCCGACATCAACGTCACCATCTGTGGCTTTGCCGACGTCGAGACCGCCTACCCCGCCCACAACATGAAACTCTCGAAACGCCGTGCCACCGCCGTCTACCGCATGCTCACCAAGCAGTTCGGCGTCGACCCCAGGCGTCTGAGCATCGACTACCGGGGCGACATCGTACAGCCTTACCGCCTGCAGAACGAGTGGAACCGCGTCGTCGTCTTCAAGATCAACCCCAACAACGACTATAAGTTCTTAGAGGAGAAATAAGCAAAACAGTATGAAAAAGACTATAACCACAGGACTCGCCGCCCTGCTTACACTGATGCTCGTGTCGGCATGCGCCACACGCAAGGAGATGATCTACCTGCAGGACATGGAGGAGACCATCGACTACCCCGTCAACCCGAACTACGAGGCCAAGATCCAGGCCGACGACAAGCTGAAAATCGTCGTCACCAGCCGCAACCCCGAACTGGCACTGGCGTTCAACCTGCCTGGCTACGGCGGTTACAGCGTCAGCGACGACGGCAACGTCACGGCAACGAGCACGCCCGGCGCCAACGTCAGGGACATGGGCTACCTCGTTGATCCCAATGGCGACATCGACTTCCCCGTCCTGGGACGGCTCCACGTCATCGGACTGACGCGCAGCCAGCTGTGTACCATGATTAAGGAGCAACTACAGCAACAGCAGCTGCTGAGCGACGCCGTCGTCTTTGTCGACTTCATGAACTTCAAGTACTCCGTCCTCGGCGAGGTCGGCGGCGTAGGAACCTTCTCGCTCAAGGACGGCGACCGCATCACCATCCTCGAAGCACTGGCACAGGCCGGCGACCTACAGCCGACGTCGCGCATTGACCGCGTGGCCGTCATACGCGACGTCGGCAGCAAGCGACGCATCATGCACGTCAACCTGCGCTCCAAGGACATCTTCCTCTCGCCAGCCTATTACCTGCAGCAGAACGACATCATCTACGTCGAGCCAAACGAGATGAGGGCTCAGCAGGAGACCCGCCAGAAATGGTCGTTCTGGATGTCCGGTCTGTCGCTGCTCTCGTCGTTGGCGTCCATCGTGCTGCTCGTCACCAAATTATAATATTAGGAACACGTACACCATGATTAAAATGACTCCACAGAGCGACCTCTCGGCCGAACAGCCCGTCGCCGGCAGCCGGATGTCAGGACTGAACGTCAACCCCCTGGACATCATCAAATACCTGATCGGCAACTGGTACTGGTTCCTGCTGACGGTGGCCCTCTTCGCAGGCTACCAGTGGTACAAGTACTCGACTACGCGCTGCGAGTACATCAGCAACGCGACGGTCATCTTCAAGGATGCACGGACGAACGCCCAGCAGGCCGGACTCGACCGTATAGCCTCGGCAACACCGGCTGTCAACGTGTCGAATCAGATCCTGCAGTTCATGTCGCCGCAGCTCATGCGCGACGCCGTCAACCGGCTTCATGCCGACATCAACTACGAGGTCATGGACTACCTGCGGGTCAGGGAGCTATACTCCCATACACCCGTCAGACTGACATTCCTCGACGCCATGCCCGAACAGACGCTGAAGCTTAGGATGACAGTGAGGGACTCGGCCCACGTCGTGCTGACCGACTTCTCCTCGGGACCGCCGAAATCTTTGGTGGCTCCCATCGGCAAGACGGTCAAGACGCCGCTGGGCCGCATCCAGATCACCAAGACGCTGCAGCTGGGGCACGACTGGTACGGGCAGCCCATCGAGGTCAGCAAGCAGAACGTCAACCTGGTGGTCGACCGTCTGAACAAGAACCTGCGCATCAAGCAGGCCGAGGCAGCGGCCAAGTCCATGGCCGGAAGCGGGGCGTCGTCGATTCTCGACCTCGAGATTCAGGACTTCGCCGCCGACCGTGCCGCCGACGTGCTCAACATGCTCATCACCATCTACAACGAGGAGATTATCAAGGACAAGAACCGCGTGGCCGTCAACACGTCGAACTTCATCAACGAGCGTCTGGTCATCATCGAGAAGGAGCTGGGCGGCGTCGAGAAACAGATACAGGAGTTCAAGCAGGCCAACAATATGATTGACATCGCCACAACGGCCAGCATCTCCTCTGGGCAGAAAGAGGAGTACACCGCCCAGACCAAGGACCTCATGCTGCAGGCTCGCATGGGCGAGTACATCAAGAGCTACCTAACTGACCCGAATAAGGAGACTGACCTGATTCCGGCCAACACGGGCCTGGCCGACGGCACCATTGAGGACCAGATTGCTAAGTACAACGCCACGAAGCTGAAGCGCGACAAGCTGCTCGAAGGCAGCAGCGACCGCAACCCCGTCGTCGAGGACATGAACAAGGCGCTGCACGCCATGCGGCAGAGCATCGTCCGCTCCGTCGACAACATGAACGTCAACACCAATGCCAAGCTGCGCGAAATCAGCAGCCGCGCCGGCGAAGCCCGCTCACGGGTAGCCGCCATACCACGCCAGCAGCGCGAGATGCTCTCCATCGAGCGTCAGCAGCGTATCAAGGAGGAACTCTACCTCTACCTGCTCAACAAGCGCGAGGAGAACGCCCTCAGCCTGGCAACCACCGAGTCCGATGCCCGTGTACTGCAGCCCGCCCAGGCCAACGAGACGGCAGTGACACCCATTCTGAATGCACTGCTCACGAAAGGCATCGCCGCCGGACTGGCACTGCCGGCCGCCATCCTGCTGTTCATTCTCTTCTTCGACACACGCATCAAGGACCGCAAGGACGTTGAGGATGCCACCAACGTCCCGTTCCTCGGCGAGATTCCTAAGCAGAGCTTCAAGAAGGACGACAAGAACCGGATCGTCGTGCTCAGCAACGGGCGCGACATCGTATCGGAGGCCTTCCGCATCGTGCGCACCAATATGGACTTCATGAAGGTGAAGGCCAAGAACCTGCAGGTCGTCACGTTCAGTTCCTTAGGCTCCGCCGCCGGAAAGACGTTTGTTTCAAGCAACCTCGCCGCCTCGTTTGCACAAGCCGGCAAGCGCGTGCTGCTCATCGACCTCGACATCCGCAAAGGCACCCTGACCATCAATATGCAGCACCACCAGGAAAAGGGCATGACCAGCTACCTGTCAGGGCAAGCCACCGTCGACGAGATCATCAAGCGTAACGAGCTCTGTGACCATCTGGACGTCATACCGGCAGGCCCTATAGCCCCGAACCCCGCCGAACTGCTGCTGAGCGACAAGCTCGACCAGCTCATCGACGAGCTGCGGCCTCGCTACGACTACATCTTCGTCGACAACGTGCCCTACGGGGCCGTGGCCGATGCCACCATTACCAACCGCATCGCCGACCTCACCATCTTCGTCATCCGCGTAGGCAAGCTTGACCGCCGCATACTGCCCGAACTGGAGAAGGTCTACCAGAGCGGGAAGCTGAAGAACATGTCGCTCGTACTCAACGGAGCCATCCTGCGCCGCCACGGTTACGGATATGGCTACGGTTACGGATATGGCTACGGTTATGGCTACGGTTATGGATATGGATACACAGCCGACGAGAAGCCCTGGTGGAAGAGGCTCTTCTCGCGAAAGAAGAAAAAGAAGCGCCACCACACCCACGACAAATAATATGGAAGAAAGCTGGACCCTCGAAATCAAGCCCCGCCACCGCTGGTTAGATCTCAAGCTGGGTGCCCTGTGGCGCTATCGCGACCTCTATCGGATGTACGTCCGGCGCGACATCGTCACCGAGTACAAGCAGACCATCCTCGGCCCCCTGTGGTACATCATCCAGCCCCTGTTCACCACCGTCATTTACATGTTTGTATTCGGCGGTCTGGCCGGCATCTCGACCGACGGGGCACCGCAGCCACTGTTCTACCTGTCGGGCATCATGCTGTGGAACTACTTCAGCAATGCTTTCTCTGTGTCCTCGAATGTCTTCACCGCCAATGCCGGCGTCTTCGGCAAGGTCTGGTTCCCGCGCCTGGTCGTCCCCCTGGCCGGCATCACCAGCAACCTGCTCAAGATGCTCATCCAGTTGGCTATATTTATAATAATGTATATCGGATATCTCGTGGCTGGCACGCCGCTCCATGTCAACTCAGCCATTCTGCTCTTCCCGTTCCTCGTGCTTCTGCTGGCACTCCACGCCATGTCGATGGGGCTGGTTGTCTCGTCGCTGACCACCAAATACCACGACCTGAGGTACCTCGTCAGTTTCGGCATGCAGCTCTTCATGTACGCCACGCCCATCATCTACCCGCTGAGCGTGGCCTCCGAGAAATACCGCCACCTGTTGCTGCTCAATCCCCTGACCTCCATCTTCGAGGCCTTCAAGTACAGCTGTCTCGGCTGCGGCACCCTCTCCTGGGGATGGCTGCTCTACAGCACCCTCTTCATGCTCGTCATGCTCTTCATCTCCTTGCTCGTCTTCACCCGCGTCGAGCGTAACTTCATGGATACCGTATGAGTCAGATTGCCATACAGTTCGACCACGTCGGCAAACTCTACCGCTTAGGCACCGTGGGCACAGGCACGCTCTCCCACGACCTCAACCGCTGGTGGAAGACCCGTGTGCTCCATCAGGAAGACCCCTACCTGAAGATCGGCGAGACCAACGACCGCGCCCACCGGGGCCAGTCCGACTACGTCTGGGCCTTGAAGGACATATCCTTCAGCGTAGAGCAAGGCGACGTCGTCGGCATCATCGGCAAAAACGGCGCCGGCAAGTCCACCCTGCTGAAACTCCTGTCCCAGATTACCTCCCCCACCACCGGCGTCATCCGTGCCCGTGGCCGCATCGGCTCGTTGCTGGAGGTCGGCACTGGCTTCCATCCTGAGATGACAGGCCGTGAGAACATCTACATGAACGGAGCCATCATGGGCATGACCCGTCACGAGATAACCCGCAAACTCGACGAGATCATCGACTTCGCCGGCATCGCCCGCTATATCGACACCCCCGTCAAGCGCTACTCCTCCGGCATGACCGTCCGCCTCGGCTTTGCCGTCGCCGCCTTCATGGAGCCCGAAATCCTCGTCGTTGACGAAGTCCTCGCTGTCGGCGACGCCGAGTTCCAGAAGAAGGCCATAGGCAAGATGCAGGATGTCAGTCGTGGCGAAGGCCGCACCGTGCTGTTTGTCAGTCATAACATGGCGGCAGTCCGGAGCTTATGCCAAAAGGGAGTGGTGTTAAAGGACGGTAAGCTTGACTATACAGGGAGTTCAGAGGAATGCGTTAATTATTATGCTGAGACGAATATTTCAGAACTTGTCTCCCATGCAGAAGAAAAAGACTTCAAGAAGAGGATGAAGGGTCCAAAAGACATCTATTATCTTGACATAAAGATGCTCAATGATGTCAGATGTGTATCGACTTTAGAGCCTTTAGAGTTTGAAATAGTTATAAGACGAACAAATATCAAAATTGATAAGTGCCAGATTGGAGTATTGGCTAAAAATGAGACGGATGCCCTTATATGGGCTAGCTATTCTCCATCCATCAAACTTCCAGCCAACAGAACTGATTTCCGATTGAGATTAAGTATTCCGGGACATAATACGCCCAAAGGACGCTATACACTTATTTTCAATATCTCAGAATTTGACTATTCTGCAGCCATTCATGATTACGACATTGTATTTGGAGTTATTTCCTTTGAGGTGAACTATGTAGATGATTCTCATACAAGACCATTCTCTGTCTGGCCATTTAGCGGGGGGTGTGCAATTACTAATGCTATTGTCAAACTAATATGATACAACTCGACCATTTTAAATGGTATCTTGGTGAAATGCATCGCCGATGGTTAATTGACCATCATCCACGGAAAGTGATTGACGAAATATGGCTGAGGGATTTTGGCTACACAGTGGACTGGAGTAATCCACGTGATTTAAATGAGAAAATAGAGTGGTTGATATGCTATGGTGATACCTCACTATGGCCGCAGCTGGCTGACAAATTTAAGGTTCGTAAATTTGTAGAAGAGAAAGGTTATGCTCATTTGCTAACGAAATTGTATGGGAAGTGGGACAAGGCAAAAGATATAGATTTTGAATCATTACCAGACCATTTTGTTCTCAAATGCAATCATGATAGTGGTTCTACATGTATTGTTAACAAGTCAGATTGTTTTGATAATACTCATATTGTAGATAAATTCGAGAAACACTTAAAAAATAAATATGGTTTTAAGGAATGCGAACCTCATTACAATAAAATAAAGCCGTTAGTCATCGCAGAAGAATTGTTGCCCCTCAATAATGACCAGCATTCGATTTCCCTTATTGACTATAAAGTGTGGTGCTTTCATGGCAAGCCATTTTGTGTTTGGACCGTTTATAATCGGACTAAAGAATCGATGTATACTAATGTTTATGATTTAAACTGGAAAGTACATCCTGAGTGGTCTATTTTTAATGATTTCTATCGAGACGGGAAGGGAGTTCTGCTTCCACCAGAATGCCTTGATGAAATGCTCAATGTGGCTGCAGATCTTTCCAAGGGCTTCCCTCAAGTCAGGGTAGATTTCTATGTAGTAAACAAACACCTTTATTTTGGTGAAATGACCTTTACAAGTATGTGTGGCAGAATGCCATATTTCACAAAAGATTATTTGGAAATCATGGGACAACAAGTCAAAATCAGTCAATGTTAAAGTAACGTGTAATTATGTATGTTTTGTGATTTTTATGTTGCCCCCCAAATTGGCCAAGTTAAAAACCACTGATTTTTGACTTTGGATTTGGAAGTTTCGCCATAAAACACTATCTTTGCACCAAAAAGTTGAGAATATGAACAAAAAGACATACGTTAGTTTCGACTGGGCCATGAAACGGCTGCTGCGCGACAAGGCCAACTTCGATGTGCTGGAGGGATTCCTTTCCACCCTGCTGAACACCAAAATTACCATCCATCGCCTGTTAGAGGGCGAGGGCAATAAAGATCGTGATGATGCTAAGTACAACCGTGTTGACCTGTTGGCCGAAGATGCCGAAGGCGAACTGCTGCTGATAGAAGTACAAGGCGAGCCAGAG
>OCTX012262238.1_pt1 | contig 82850 bp, 66 predicted proteins | sample 1539691 | NCBI WGS metagenome assembly OCTX01 (sample SAMN02144231, study PRJEB22623) | gut metagenome | biome: sheep rumen | host: Ovis aries | place: New Zealand
GGTTCGTGAGAGCCCTTACCTACGGCACGCATGTTGAACGGATCGCAGCCTAAGCCCTCGAGTGCCTTCACGACGGCCTCAGCGCGCTGCTGTGAGAGCGGGTCGTTGATCTTGTCGGAGCCCTGATTGTCGGTATGTCCCTGCACTTCGAAGCGGGCCGTCGGGTTCTTCTTCATATAGTCGGCCACCTTCTGGATCTCCTCCATCGACTCAGGCTTCAGCGTAGCCTTGCCCGTCTCGAAGAGGATATTATTGGTCACAAACTTACCAGTCTCTGCAATGGCCTTCTCTACGGCAGAGAGATCGGTGGTCTGACGCTCATAGAGATCAGCAGCACCCTTGGCGAGAATCACATGACCTATGCCACGATACGGATAATCATCCTGAACATGGAATTCGAAACGGCTGGGAGCCGCCACATTAGGCAGATTGATGACACGCTGACCATTGATATAGTATTTGAAGGCACGCTTGTTGAACGAAATAGCGAAATGGTTCCACTGCCCAAACTTAACACATTTTTTCAAATCTTCCCATTTCAAATGGCCAGTCACGTTGTCTGAAGAACCACCACCCTTCCTGAACGAGTAGTTCCCGTAAACATCGGGGCTGCCCGGGCGGAACATTTTATAGATATTGGCAAGTTCATCATCACCATTATAGAAATAGATGTGCCAATTCATCTGGTCTATATCACCAGGCTTGCACATAAACTCTTCCCACTCGAGGGTGAAGACATCGGGCAGATAAGACTTCATATTCTGCATCAGCGGAGAGAAAACAGTAGTTCCTGAAGTATTGCTGTGCGCATACTTCTTGCCGTTGACTGAAGCCACTTCCAGACTGCCGTCGCTGATATCCCACTTGGAGGGGAACTCACCCATCTGCTCACCAGCGAAGTCGTCCTCGAAGAGGATCACGCTACCGCGCACGAAGTCGCTCTTCTGGTTCTTGGCATCAACGGGCGTATCATCAGCAGCCTCGCCTTCTTCATCCCAGTCGTAATCGGTATTCTTGGAGCGGGACTTCTGCTCCTCGGAACTGCTTTCGTCGGGATTCATGGCGTCGTCGACGGCCTCGGTCGTCTTGCTATCCACGTTGTTCTCTACAGTACGTTTGGCGGCGTCTTCAGCCACCTTACCCAGTTTCTTGAGCCATCCCTGAGCATCGGCTGTGCCGGCGCAGGCAAATGCTACGATGAGCATTAAAATCAGTTTTTTCATCATTGTGTTAGTTTTTATAAGTGATTTATTATTTCTGTTGGGTGCAAATCTACGAATATTTTTGGAAATACGCAACAAATTATCGGAATTTTTCGCCATATTGTTGGTAATCTGACTATTTATCGCTATCTTTGCATCGCAATGAGCGTAATTATTCACCAACTAAAACAAAATACGATTATGAAAGAACTGAAAGGAACAAAGACCGAGAAGAACCTGCAGGAAGCATTCGCAGGCGAGAGTCAGGCACGCAACAAGTACAGCTACTGGGCCTCGAAGGCCAAGAAGGACGGTTACGTACAGATAGCCGCCATCTTCGAGGAGACGGCCAACAACGAGAAGGAGCACGCCAAGATGTGGTTCAAGCTGCTGGAGGGCGGCAGCATCAAGTCGACGCCCGAGAACCTTGAGGCGGCAGCCAGCGGCGAGAACTTCGAGTGGACGGATATGTATGCCCGCATGGCCCGCGAGGCCCGCGAGGAAGGCTTCGACGAGATAGCCGAGAAGTTTGAGGGCGTGGCCAAGATCGAGCAGGAGCACGAGGCGCGCTATCGCAAGCTGCTCGACAATATAAATAAGGAACGCGTGTTCTCGAAGGACGGCGACGTGATCTGGCAGTGTGCCAACTGCGGTCACATCGTAGTCGGCAAGAAGGCGCCCGAGGTCTGCCCCGTCTGCGACCATCCGCAGGCTTACTTCCAGGTGAAGGCCGAGAACTACTAAGGAGGAGCCCCTCCCTAACCCTCCCCAAAGGGGGAGGGAATTCAGATAGAGCAGCTTTCGCTCAGAATAGGCGGGATTATTTTAATTATTCAGGCGAGCAGGATCTGGAGGATTCTGTCGGCGGTGCGGCCGTCCCAGCGATCGGGAAGGGCGCACTTTTTCCATTCGCCGGCGACCATCTGGCGCACAGCCTCCGCAAGGCGTGCGGGATCTTCGCCCACGAGTACGTTCGAGCCAACGCTGACCGTCTCCTGATGCTCGGTATAGTCGTTGAGCGTGATGCAGGGCACACCGTTGAAGGTAGCCTCCTCGGCGACGTTGCCCGAGTCGGTGACGATACCCTTGGCGTGAGCCGTGAGCCAGCCGAACTCGAGGTAAGAGAGCGGGTCGATCAGGCGGATATCAGCATTCAGCGCGCTGACAGCCTCGCGGGCCAGGCCACGAAGCGGGGCGATGACAGGCACGGGGCCAGCCGACTCGCTGACAGCAGCCAGCAGCGCGGCCAGCTTGTCCTTGTCGGCAATCAGCGCCTTGCGGTTAAGCGTAAAGACGATGTAGCCGCCCTCGCGGATATCAGGCAGCGAGGCGGGTCGGCAGAATCGCCCGTAGTTGAAGCGCAGCGTATCCATCAGGATGTTGCCCACCATGAAGGTCTGCGACTGCTCCGACTGTTCGCGCGTGGCGACGCCCGTAGAGCGCACGCCGGCGGTGAAGAGATAGTCGCTGAGAGCATCGATGACGAGCCGGTTGATCTCCTTCGGCATATTGATATTAAAGGAACGCGTGCCAGCCACGAGATGAGCCAGGGGAATGGCGCGCTTCTTCGTAACGATGGCGGCGGCCATCGTGGAGGCCAGATCGTCGACCACAATCACAACGTCTACCGGATGCGCATCGAGGAAGGCGTCGAACCGGGCCATCACGCGGCTCGTGATCTCATTGAGGCTCGTGCTGTCGACACCCAGATAGAACTGCGGACGCGGCATCTGGAGGTCGGCAAAGAGCGAGGGCTCCAGCGTGGGGTCATCCTCACGGCCGGCATAGACCATCAGACACTCGGCATCCTGGCGCTGCCCGATGGCGCGCACCAGCGGTGATACTTTCACGAAATTGGGGCGGGCACCCGCGATAATACAGATATTCTTTGCCATAAATCCTTAAATTTTGTGCAAAGATATGTAATTTCTTCGATATTCTTGGTGATTTAGGAAAAAAATAATTATTTTTGCAGTCACAAAAAGCAAATTACTGACAAGATGAACTACGGAAGAATCCTAAAGCAGATAGTACTCGGCGCAGCCCTCCTGGCGAGCGGTCAGGCGGCAGAAGCCCAACAGTTGCAGGCATCGCGCGAACATTTCTCTACCGAAGACGGACTCTGCAGCAATACGGTCGCCAAGATTTTCCAGGATGACTACGGCTACATCTGGATCGGAACCTGGAACGGACTGTCGCGCTTCGACGGTTTCCACTTCTATAACTACAAGACCGGCAACTCGAGCCGCATCAAAAATCTGCACAACCGCATCTTCGACATGGCCATCGACCAGTCGCAGAACATCTGGCTGCGCATGTACGACGACCGCGTATTCGTGCTCGACCGCCATACGGACAAGATCATCAACCCCTTCAAGCAATACGCAGGCAACGAAGAGTTCAAGACCGACTCGCCGATACTGGTGACCAGTACAGGCGACGTGCTGGTGAGCATCAACGGCACCCACATCTACGTGATGCAGCTGGACCGCCATGGGCTGAAGAGCGAGCAGATAGCGACCGACAGTCTGATCGTGACAAGTATGGCCGAGGGCTATCAGAGCGACATCTGGCTGGGCACCGACAAAGGCATCCGCCGGCTGAACCGCGGCAAGGCCGCCGTGGAGCGCCAGGCCATCCTGCCCGGAGAAAAGATCACCTGTCTGTACTCCAACGGCTTCAACATGTACGCCGGAACAATCAACGGCGCCATCTATATGTTCTCCAGCGGCAAAGCGCCCACCCTCGTGCGCAAGCCTCTGGGAACAGGCATCATCAGCGTGTTTGTCGACAGTCAGGGGCTCGTCTGGTTCTGCGACGACCGCATGGGCGCTTCCCGCCTGGATCCGGCTACGGGCAAGGAGAAATTCTTCGAGCAGCGCGTGCCGGTGCCCGAATACGACGGCCGGGGCGGCTCGTTCAACGAGAACAACGGCACCGTGTGGATACACATGAACCACGGCGGCTACGGCTACTATAACCGCGAGACCGACAATGTGGAATACTTCCACAACGACCCCTCGAACCCCTGGAATCTCTCGAACACGGTGACCTCGGCACTCGAGCTGCCAGAAGGCGTCGTGTGGGAATCGACCAGCCGGCGCGGACTAGAGAAACTTGAGATCCAGAAGAACACCATCGAGCGGAAACGCCCCGTGGCCAATGCCACCTCGACGCTGGAGAACGAGATCCGCGCGATGTATTACGACCCCCAGCGACGACTGCTGCTGCTAGGCAACAAGCACAGCTGCCTGTTCCTCTACTACGACAACGGCCAGCACGCCACGATCACCCACGACTCGAAAGGCGAGAGCTTCGGCAGACTCTACGGCATCTCGAAAGACTCAAAGGGAAACTACTGGCTCTGTTCGAAGGACAAGGGCTTATTCAAGATGTCGCCCAACGGCTCCGGGGGATGGACCATCGAGCACTTCGGCCACCAGGCGGGCAACAACGAGAGTCTGAACAACAACGCGGCCTATATCGCCATCGAGGACAAGGCGGGCAATATCTGGGTAGCAACCTACGGCGGCGGTGTGAACATACTGACCGAGCAGAACGGCAAGCCCGTGTTCCTGCATCCGCAAAACGGTCTGAAAGGCTATCCGAAAGATGCCTTCATGAAAGTGAGGACCGTCGAGAGCGACAACGAGGGTAACGTGTGGGCAGGAACGACCGACGGCGTGCTCATCATGTCGTATAAGAACAAGCAGTTCAGCTGTGAAGAGGTGAAGACGCCCAAGGAGAGCGACAAGATGCTGATGAGCAACGACATCATCATCATCAAGCGCGACGCCAAGGGCACGATGTGGGTGGGCACCAACGGCGGCGGTATCAGCTACACCATCGGTAAGGACAAAGAAGGTGCCTGGCTCTTTGACACCTTCGATTCAGGCGACGGTCTGCCTTCGGAAGAAATCCGCAGCATCACCTTCGACCAGCGCGGCAACGCCTGGTTTGCCACCGAGCACGTTATCTGCTCGTTCGACATCAGCGAGAAGATATTCACCACCTTCTCTACCCTCGACGGTGTCGACGAGACCACGATATCGGAAGGCGGCGCCATCACCATCGGCAACGGCGACCTGCTCTTCGGAACAGTCGACGGCTACTACGTCGTAGACCGCAAGAAACTGATGAACTCTACCGGCTCGCTGCTGAAACTGCAGATCACCGACTTCTTTATCGGCGAGGAGATACAGAGTCCGCGCCTGAACGACACCTACGACTACTACGTGCCTCTCAGCAAGCGCGTAGAGATTCCGAGCAACAGCCCCAGCTTCGCCTTCCGCTTTGCCGCGCTGAACTATCAGCTGCAGCACCGCGCGGTGTATCAGTATATGCTCGAGGGCTACGACGACGACTGGCAGAACGCCGACAAGAAGCGGCTGGCCTACTACAGCGATGTGCCCGCAGGCACCTATACCTTCAAGGTAAAGGCCTTCCTGCTGGAGTCGCCCGAGAAATACGACCTGAGAACCATCGAGGTCGTCGTCGAGGCATCCAACCTGCTGACGGTGATCACCTGGGGCGTACTCTTGCTCATTGTGGCCATCATCGTACTCCTGATCATGATGTACCGAAGGCGGCTATCCGGCAAGAAGCGTTAAAAAAAGACAAGGTGGAGCAAGTTTTTCGGGCTTCACCTTTTATGTTTGCCAAATATTTCGTATCTTTGCACCCACATACGGGTCGTGCCGCATAGATCGGGATACTCTACATTATAATAAAACATCGGGACCGTTTCCCTTGCCAATGGCGGGCCACAGTCATCCCCCCGGGGAGAGCAGTAATGCCGGTGGATTACAACAGCAGGGAGCACCCAAATCGTGTGAAACAGGAGTTTTCACCAAATCATCGGCACGAACCCTTTTTTTATGGAATCTATAGAGTTTTTATTGTGATATGTTTTCTGGAATAATCGAAGAGTTTGCTACCGTTGTAGCGATAGAGAGAGACCGCGAGAATATCGATTTCACGCTGAAATGTTCGTTTGTCGACGAGTTGAAGATCGACCAGAGTGTGGCCCATAACGGGGTCTGCCTGACGGTTGTCGCCATCAAGGACGGCACGTATACCGTGACGGCGATGAAAGAGACACTCGACCGCACGAACCTGGGGCTGCTGAAGGTGGGCGACAAGGTGAACGTAGAGCGCTCGATGCTGATGAACGGCCGTCTGGACGGGCACATCGTCCAGGGGCACGTTGACGAGACCGCCAAGTGTGTCGCGACGGAAGATGCCGACGGTTCGACCTATTTCACCTTCGAATATCCGGAGAACCGGGAGATGGCGAAGAAGGGCTATTTCACCGTGGACAAAGGTTCGGTAACCGTGAACGGCGTCAGTCTGACCGTCTGCAATCCGACGTCGAACACCTTTCAGGTGGCCATCATCCCCTATACATTCGAGCACACGAATTTCTGCGATATCAAGGTGGGAACGGTTGTCAACCTGGAGTTTGACATCCTTGGGAAATACATTGCTAGACTGCAGCAGTTATAACCCCATCGAGAGCGGCTTGGGCGCCTTACGGAGCAAAGGCTAGAACAGCAATAATTCAGACGGAGCGGAGATCAGGGTCTCTGCTCCGTGTTGTATCAGGAAATCGCGGTCGCGGAAGCCCCAGAGCACAGAGATACAAGGCAGCCCGCTGTTACGCGCCGTCAGGATATCGACATCGCTGTCGCCCACGTAGACGGCTCCCTCCTTCCCTACTCCCAGCTGCCGCAGCGCCTCAAAGACGGTGTCGGGGGCGGGTTTCTTCCGGATACCTGCGGCCTCGTTTTCACCGATGGCTACCTCGATCGTATCCGGAAAGAAATGCTGACAAAGTTCCTGCGTGGCCGCCATCATCTTATTGCTCACGACCGCCAGACGGGCGCCTCGCGTCTTAAACGTCTTAAGCGTCTTTTCGATTTCTGCGTAAGGTTTAGTGGTGTCGAGCGAATGCGCCATATAGTGCTGGCGGAATGTATTAAATACTTCCTCAAAGTGTTGCGCATCAAAATTCTGTGGTACAGCGCGTTGCATCAGCAATCTCACACCATTGCCGACAAAGCTTCGCACTTCATCAACCGAACGTTCAGGCAACCCATGCGTACGCAACGCATAATTCGTAGAGGCAGCCAAGTCGCCGAGTGTATCGAGCAGCGTGCCGTCGAGATCGAAGATATATGTTGAATACATAATTATTTACCTTTTACTGCGTGTTATCATCGTGCGTACCTTATTATTATATCGCTCGGCCTTCAGCAGTTCCTCGATGGTGATATGCATGCGATACTTCCAATGGTTATAAGGATCGCTGGGCACGTTGATGCGTTCCTCGCGGACACGCTTCGAGCGCAGCTCCGTATCCATAGCCAGCCAATCCTGCAGGGAGAGCAGACACAGCATCGAGGGGCAATAGAGATGGCGCGCGATGATCTCTTCAGCCAGATGAGCAGGCAAGTGTTCGGGAGCACGACCCTGTTTCTGAAGCATCGAGACGTAGTAGCGCTGTGTTCGTTCGGGACTCTCCTCCCACCACAAGCGCAAAGGCGACATGTCGTGAGTAGAGAATGTGGCAACACTGCGATAAGGATTACCGTCGAGATGGGTGAACTCGAAGCCGGTCTCCTTCGGCAACGACTGGATCTCGAGCGTCAGGATGCGCAGTTGGTCGAGTACGGGTTGCACGCAGTCGGGCAACATGCCCAGGTCCTCCGCACAGCAGAGCATCCGCGTCTGTCCGAAGGTCTCAGAGAGCCGCTTGAGCGCCTGGCTGCCCCAGAAGAGATTATGACGCTGGTAATAGTAATTGTTGTAGAGCCGCATGAAGGCATCCTTCTCTTCGGCTGTCAGTGCATCGTAGACAGGCTCGTTGTAGACCCCGATGCGCGGGTGATACATCTCAGGCTGTTCGGGATCTTCGAGGAAGAGCACCCCGCTGATGAGCCGATAGAGCCCGTCACGAATCCAGAGACTGTTCTCATCACCCAGTCCCTCGAAATGCCTGCGCACCTTCCGTTGCGTATCGTATTCAGCCTTCAGGTCGTAGAGACCATAACCGCGCGGAATCAGGAAATGCTCCTTCACATAGGCCGCATGAATGCCGAACAGCCGTTCGAGCACGCGGTCGTTTATAAACGGACGGGTGAAGAGATCCTTGCGGAACGAGAGACCGAAGTACTCAATCTCGCCGACGGTCATCGGGAGTGCCGGGGAGAAATGCCCCAAGAGCCCGAACACCGCATCGCCCGGAATCTCCCAGATGCGGAAGAAACCCAGTACATGATCGATACGGATCGCATCGAAGTATTGCTCCATCCAAAGGCAGCGGCGGCGGAACCAGGCCGTCAGTTCCTTGCCCCACCGATACGTCGGGAAGCCCCAGTTCTGACCATTCTGCGAGAACGCATCTGGCGGGGCACCCGTCTGCGCTTTCAGGTGGAAGAGCTTCGGATGGAGACTGGTCTCGGCGCTGTCGCGATTGACGCCGATGGGCACATCGCCTTTGATGACGACACCCTTCTGACGGGCATAATCGGCGGCAGCCTTCAGTTGCAGATGGAGGTGATACTGGATGTAGTAGACCAGACTGACAGACATCGCCTCGCCCGCATGGCTGACTGCCCAGTGGGCGTATGACTCAAGCCAATCGGCATTATCGTCGAACCATGTCTTGAACTCCTTCGATTCGAGCACGCTCTTGCCCCTTTCAGCAAACGATTCCTGCACATAAGCCGTCTTTACGCGCTCCACAGCTACGTAGTCGCTATAGCCCAATGCATTCAGTTCCTGCTGTTGGCGCCGATAGGCCGTCATCCGGTCCTTCTTTCTCAACGAGCCGAGAGCCTCGAGGTCGAGATACTGCGGGTGAAGGGCGAAAGCCGACACGATGTTATAGGGATAAGAATCGCTCCAGGTATGCGCGACCGACGTATCGTTGACAGGCAACACCTGAATGAACTTCATGCCTGTGGCAACTGCCCAGTCGACCATCCGGCGCAAGTCGCCGAAGTCGCCCACACCGTAGGAATGCTCGCTGCGCAACGAGAATACCGGCACCACGACACCAGCCGCGCGCCAAGTGCGCTCCTTGATGCGAAGATTCTCACCATAGGCCACAAGAACCGTTCCGTCAGGGATACCGATCGGCTGTTCGGAAGGAATCAGACCTTCCGTCGTGCGGTTGTCGCCCTCTTCCCACGTAAGCAACGTATGGGTCTGGTCGTCGACGATCACATATTTATATTCTATGGGCAACGGGATGGCGTCGACATTCACCGAGAGCAGCCAGTCGAAACGTCCCAGATACTCCATCCGGAGATAACGGGCGGAATTCCAACTGCCCAAAGCAGGATGGCTGCCGATGACGGCCACCGACTGTCCGCGCTGCAGTTGGGGCGCTGACACGCGGAAAAGGATCGTCTTCCGATAGAGCGGCACCCTGAGTGCTTCTACCCGCTCACCATGCGGCATCAGCTGCGTCGTCAGATAGGCATTGCTGTAGAGATGATACTGCAGCGGGATCTCGCGCCATTGGTCGGCGAGGATATAGTTTTTCGAGGAATCGAAGCAGTAGACACGTGGCACCGCATCCCACTCACGCCGCAGCACTTGGCCGTCGGCATCTTCCACTTGATAATAATAGGAGAAAGAGGTTATCGGATGCTGCCTTGACTCGATGGCCGAAGTCTCCAGTTCCCATTGCCACCCGTCGGCAGTCGTCATGAGAAGTTTTCTGATTTTCTCCGTGCGGTCCTGACTTCTGTACGTCATCATCACAACGAGGTTTTCACCCCATTGAGTGCCGTAATGTATGGTAAACTTTAATTTCATATCCAAATATTTTGGTACAAAGATACAAAAAAGTTAGAATTAAGAGTTATGAGTTGAGAGTTTTTTGTATCTTTGCAGCAATTTTTCATGGTTATGATGATGAATAGAAGCAAAAAGAATTATTATCTGGTCGTCGCAGTGCTCTGTCTGGCAGGAATAATCGGCACGTTTGTCTACTACTTTGTGGGCAGCTTCTCCGATTCCGGGAAGACAGAATACGTGTATATCGACACCAACGACAACCTGGACTCCCTGTCGGCCAAATTCTCGCCCTTCGCATCAGGCCGCACCATCACGACGTTCAGGGTTCTTGCACGGCACACGGGATATGACGAGCATATCAGAACCGGGCGTTTCGCCATCCGGCCCGGGGAGAGCACCGTGACGGTGTTCCGCCATCTGAAGAACGGTTTACAGGAGCCCGTCAAGCTGACGATTCCCGAAAGTAGGACGACAGACCGGCTGGCGGCCTCGCTCTCTCATAAGCTGATGCTCGACAGTACGACGACAGCCATTCTGCTGCGCGACCCGTCATACTGTGCCAAACAAGGTTACGATACAGCAACCATCGTCTGCGTATTTGTGCCCAACACCTATGAGGTCTATTGGAACACGTCGCTCGACAATCTGATGAAGCGCATGCAGAAAGAGCACGACAACTTCTGGAACGCCGACCGCCAGGCCAAAGCCCGGGCGATAGGACTCACCCCGAATGAAGTGTGCACCTTGGCCAGCATCATCGACGAAGAAACCGCCAACAACGGGGAGAAGCCGATGATCGCAGGCATGTATCTGAACCGACTGAAGACCGGGATGCCTTTACAGGCTGACCCGACGATCAAGTTCGCACTGAAGGATTTTGCGCTGAAGCGTATCTATCACAACATGCTGACGATCGACAATCCGTATAACACCTATCGTAATACAGGTCTGCCTCCGGGGCCGATCAAGATTGCCTCAGTTGCAGGTATCGATGCCGTGCTGAACCGCGTGGACCACAACTATCTGTATATGTGTGCCAAAGAAGACTTCTCGGGCACCCACAACTTTGCTGCCACCTACCAGGAGCACCTGAGGAATGCCAGCAAATATGCACGGGCACTCAACCAGCGCGGAATTAAATAATAAGGTATAATAGCAGGATTCTCAGAAAAAATGTGTAATTTTGCACCCAGAAAATTATAGCTATACAATATGGAAGAGAAAAATGTAAATGTAAGTGAGGAGAAGAAATCCGTAAGTTTCATAGAACAGAAGGTGAAGGACGACCTTGCGGCAGGTAAGAACGGCGGCAGATTCCAGACACGTTTTCCGCCAGAGCCCAACGGCTATCTGCATATCGGCCACGCTAAGGCCATCGCCATCGACTTCGGTCTGGCCAAGAAATACGGTGGTATCTGCAACCTCCGCTTCGACGATACAAACCCCATCAAGGAAGACACGGAATACATCGAAAGCATCGAAAACGATATCAAGTGGCTCGGGTTCCAGTGGGCCAACGTCTACTATGCAAGCGACTATTTCCAGGAGCTGTGGGACTTTGCCGTCTGGCTCATCCAGCAGGGACGCGCCTACGTCGACGAGCAGAGTTCCGAGGTAATAGCCCAGCAGAAGGGAACGACCACGAGTCCGGGTACCAATAGTCCCTATCGCGACCGTCCTATAGAAGAAAACCTCAAGCTCTTTGAGTTTATGAACAGCGGTAAATGTGAGCCGGGCACACTCGTGCTGCGCGCAAAGATCGATATGGCTCATCCGAACATGCTGTTCCGCGATCCCCTGATCTATCGTGTGCTGAACATTCCCCATATTCGCACAGGTAACAAATGGAACGCTTACCCGATGTATGACTTCACACACGGACAGAGCGACTATCTCGAGGGTGTCACCCACTCGTGGTGTACCCTTGAGTTTGTAGAGCATCGTCCTCTCTACGACCTCTTTGTCACTTGGATGAAAGAGTGGAAGGGCGAAACAGACAATATCGAAGATAACCGCCCCCGTCAGACGGAGTTCAACAAACTGAACCTGAACTATACGCTGATGTCGAAGCGTAATCTGCTGGCATTGGTGAACGAGAAGCTCGTCAGCGGCTGGGATGATCCCCGAATGCCGACCATCTGCGGTTTCCGCCGTCGTGGCTACAGTCCCGAGAGTATCGTCAACTTCATCGACAAGATCGGCTACACGAAGATCGATGCCCTGAACGACATGGCCCTCCTGGAGAGCGCTGTCCGCGATGACCTCAACAGCAGAGCTATCCGCGTAAGTGCCGTTCTGAATCCTGTGAAAGTGGTGATTACCAACTATCCCGAAGGACAGGTAGAGCAGCTGACCGCTGTGAATAATCCCGAGAACGAAGCTGACGGCACTCATACGATAGAATTCAGCCGTGAACTCTGGATCGAGCGCGATGACTTCATGAAAGAAGCCGAGAAGAAATTCATGCGTCTGGCTCCCGGCAAGGAGGTTCGTCTGAAGAATGCCTATATCATCAAGTGTGACGAGGAACACCCCTGCGACGAGGATGAGAACGGCAACGTGACGACCATCTACTGTACTTACGATCCTGAGTCGAGAAGCGGTCTGCCCGGTTCCAACAGGAAGATCAAGGGAAAGACGCTTCATTGGGTGAGTTGCGAACACGCCGTCAAGGCTGAGGTTCGTCTCTACGACCGCCTCTGGAAGGTAGAGAATCCTCGCGACGAGTTGGCTGCCATCCGTGAAGCCCAGAACTGCGATGCCGTCACAGCAATGAAGCAGATGATCAACCCCAACTCGCTGAGCGTTCTGAAAGACTGCTATATCGAGCCTTACGCAGCAGCCATGAAACCGCTTACTTATCTGCAGTTCCAGCGTATCGGATACTTTACGCCCGACTCAGATTCCACACCAGAGAAGCCAGTCTTCAATAAGACCGTAGGACTTAAAGTTTGATAATGACCGATAACGAGGAGTATTTCAAGAGCAAGGGTTTTCAGAAACTCTTGAAGCAATACGAGGCGTCAGTCAAGTCTGGGCAGCCTATCTATATGGATGCCGATGATTTGGCTGACATTGCTGACTATTACCAGTATAACGGGAAAATGGCTGATGCCGACGCCGCTATCAACCTCGCTATGGAATACAACCCAGATGCCGTAGGCCCGTTGCTTTACAAAGCCCGCGAGGCACTCTCCCGACACGACTTCGACAACGCGAGAGCCTATGCAGAACGGATGGAAGCTGTAGATCATCTGGAAGCCCTCTATTTCAAAGGAGAGATTCTGATTGCCGAAGAAAAAGTTGAAGAGGCTGACGAACTGTTCCGTGAACAGATGAAGGAAATGGAGTCCGACGAACTCATGGATTATGTCTATGATGTCGCCAGTCTCTTTTTCGACTACAATTGTTTCAATAAGGCTTTCGAATGGGTAGCCCGTTCGCAAGGCGATGACTCCGACGACTTCAAGGAACTGATGGCCCGCACGCTCTTCGGACTCGGCAAATACAAGGATAGCGAGCGTATCTTCAACGAGTTGATTGATCACGACCCCTACTCCACCCGCTATTGGATTGCATTAGCAAGCGCCCAGTTCATGAACGAAGACTATCAGTCGGCAATCACCAGCAGCGAATATGCTATCGCCATCGATCCCAATGATCCCGACAGTGTGCTGTCAAAAGCCAACAGCCTCTATAATCTCGAGAACTACGAATCGGCACTCACCTACTATCAGCGTTATTCTCAAATATTGGAGGACGACGAGTTCGGCTACTTGCATCAAGGAACCTGCCTCGTCAATCTCGGACGATTCGAAGAAGCAGCCAAGGTGCTGCAACAGGCCGAGAAACTGGCCAACGGCGATTCTCCCTATATGACCGAAATCTATCAGGAGCTATCCTTCACCTTTAGCGAGCTTCACGATCCCGATCGCGCCGTCAGTTATATCGACAAGACGAAGGATCTGGATTGTGATCACGTCAACATGGAGATTATCCGAGGACATATCCTGCTGGCAAATAAACGTAGTCAAGAAGCTGAGGAAGCATTCAAAAATGCCCTCAAATTATGCAACAATGCCCCGCACGCCATCTTGCGGATTATTGTATCCCTTTATGATAACCATTATGTGTATCCGGCATATCTCCTTCTGAAGCCTTTTCTGAAGCATGCCAAAGCAGATTGGAAAGACGGTTATTCGTACATGGCACTCTGCTGTATGGATCTGCACAAAAAGAAGGAATTTCTGCAATACGTAAAACTCGGTTCAGAAAAGAATCCTAAGGAAGCCAGGCTGGTACTCGGTTTTCTATTCCCTGAAGGTATGAAGCCTTCGGAATATTATGACTATTTGGTTAAAAAATTCGAACATAGATAATTATGGGTTTTATTACAAATATATTAAACAGTTTAGGTTGGTATCCCACTATTTTCATTCTGATGCTTCTGGAAAGTACAGTTGTGCCGGTCCCGTCAGAATTTGTTGTCACACCAGCCGCCTATCATGCTGCCAGCGGTTCGCTGAACGTTTTCCTCGTTATCCTCTTTGCTACATTGGGAGCTGACATCGGTGCCAGTATCAACTATTTCGTCGCCCTCTACGTGGGGCGCCCAGTCGTCTATAAGTTTGCCAACAGCAAATGGGGAAAGATGTGTCTGCTCAACCAGGAAAAGGTCGAGCGAAGTGAGAAATACTTTGACGATCACGGTATTGCCGCTACGTTGACGGGCCGATTCGTTCCTGTCATCCGCCACTTGATTTCCATCCCTGCAGGACTAGCTCGGATGAACTACGGCAAGTTTCTGCTTTTCACCACGATTGGTGCAGGAGGCTGGCATAGTGTATTGGCAGCATTAGGCTGGTATCTGCATGCCATTGTGCCAGAAGAGCAGCTCAACGACAAGATCAGCGAATATGCGGAATACATCAAGATTATCATCTTGGCATTGCTCGTTCTTGCGGTTGTTTACTTCTCCGCAAAGGCCTGGATGAAGAAAAAGAAGCAGAATTAAGATATAAATTGCAATTATTTTGCTTAATAATTCTTTTTTATTAAAAGAATTGCATATCTTTGCACATTATTATCATCAATTCACATTATGGCGAAGACAAACAATCATCTGGTTATTATGGCAGGCGGCGTAGGCAGTCGCTTCTGGCCGATGAGTACAGCGGAGAATCCGAAACAGTTCATTGATGTTTTGGGCGTTGGGAAGACATTGCTCCAGTTGACAGTCGAGAGATTCGGCAATCTGGTAAAGCCCGAGAACATCTGGGTCGTGACAAATCAGAAATATTCAGACATCGTAAAAGAGCAACTGCCTGACATCCCTTCCTCCAACATCCTTTGTGAACCCTGTCGCCGTAACACGGCTCCCTGTATCGCTTATGTCAGCTGGCGTATCAAGTCGAAAGACCCCAAGGCCAACGTTGTCGTTACTCCAAGCGACCATATCGTGACGAATCCGGCCGAATTCCAACGGGTCATCAAAGAATGTATGGTTTTCACTGGTGAGACCGACGCTATTGTCACCTTGGGCATGAAGCCCAATCGTCCGGAAACAGGCTATGGCTATATTCAGGCAGACTTAAGTACCAGTTCACTCCGCAACAAAGAAATCTTCAGAGTAGACTCTTTCCGCGAGAAGCCTAATCTGGAGACAGCAAACGAATATATTAAAAAGAACAACTATTTCTGGAATGCGGGCATCTTTATCTGGAACATCAACACCATCGTCAACGCATTCCGCGTTTATCAGCCCTCAATGGCGAAGCTGTTCGAATCGCTGCTTCCCGTCTACGGTACAGATAAAGAACAGGAAGAGATCAACCGCTTATTCCCAGAATGCGATAACATCTCCGTCGACTATGCCATTATGGAGAAAGCCGAAGAGATCTTCGTCTGTCCTGCCGACTTCGGCTGGAGCGATCTCGGCACGTGGGGTTCCCTTCAGATACAAAGCAAAAAGGACATATACGGCAATGCCTGTATCGGGCAGAATATCGCAATCTTCGAAAGCCACAACTGTATTATTCACACGACGCAGGAAAAGAAAGTGGTTATTCAGGGGCTTGACGGCTATATTGTAGCAGAAAACAACGACACGCTCTTAATTTGCAAACTTTCAGAAGAACAGCGCATTAAGCAGTTCTCTGGTGAAAACTAAATAAATATGGATAATAAAAAAGTTGCTCTTATTACAGGTATTACAGGCCAGGATGGCTCATACCTAGCTGAATTCCTCATTGAGAAAGGTTACGAGGTTCACGGCCTTTTACGCCGTTCCTCATCTTTTAATACAGGGCGTATCGAGCACCTCTATCTCGATGAGTGGGTGAGAGATATGAAGAAGGCCCGTCTGGTTAATCTGCATTGGGCAGATATGACGGATTCTTCTTCTTTGATTCGCATTATCGGCGAGACGCGTCCGACAGAAATCTACAACCTCGCAGCTCAGAGTCATGTAAAGGTCTCATTCGATGTGCCTGAGTATACAGCCGATGTCGATGCCACAGGAGTACTCCGTCTGCTGGAAGCTGTACGCATCTGCGGTCTTGAGAAAACCTGTCGCATCTATCAGGCTTCAACTTCCGAACTTTACGGCAAGGTACAGGAAGTTCCTCAGAGCGAAACGACCCCGTTCTATCCCCGTAGCCCCTATTCAGTAGCCAAACTCTACGGTTTCTGGATCATGAAGAACTACCGCGAGTCTTACGGCATGTACTGCTGCAATGGTATTCTCTTCAACCATGAGAGTGAGCGTCGCGGTGAGAACTTCGTAACACGAAAGATCACGTTGGCCGCTGCCCGTATCGCCCAGGGGTATCAGGACAAACTCTATCTGGGTAATCTGAACTCACTTCGCGACTGGGGTTATGCCAAAGACTATATCGAGTGCATGTGGCTGATTCTTCAGCAGCCAGAACCCGATGACTTCGTGATTGCTACTGGTGAGTATCATACTGTTCGTGAGTTTGCTACCCTAGCCTTCAAGGAGGCAGGCATCGAACTCGATTGGCGAGGTGATGGTGTTGATGAGAAGGGATACGATAAGGCTACGGGTAAGGCTTTGGTAGAGGTTGATCCGAAGTACTTCCGTCCTGCAGAGGTTGATCAGCTGTTGGGAAATCCTGCAAAGGCTAAAGCCAAGCTCGGCTGGAATCCTCAGAAGACCTCTTTCCCAGAACTCGTTAAGATTATGGTTCAGCACGACATGAAGTTCGTTAAGAAATTATTCATCAAAGCGCAGATGGAAGAATGAGTTTAGACAAGACAAGTAAGATATATGTAGCGGGACATCACGGACTTGTGGGTTCCGCTATTTGGAATAATCTCCTTCAGCGCGGTTATACGAATCTAGTGGGTCGTAGTCACAAGGAGCTCGACCTCACGGATCAGGTTGCAGTCAAAAGGTTCTTCGATGAAGAGTGTCCCGATGCTGTTGTACTGGCAGCAGCTTTTGTAGGTGGCATCATGGCCAACTCACTCTATCGTGCCGACTTCATCATGATGAACATGAAGATTCAGTGCAACGTCATTTCTGAAGCATACGCTCACGGTGTAAAGAAACTGCTTTTCTTAGGTTCTACATGTATCTATCCGAAGAATGCACCTCAGCCCATGAAGGAGGATTGTCTGCTGACATCTCCACTGGAATACACCAACGAAGAATATGCCATCGCAAAGATTGCGGGTCTGAAGATGTGTGAGAGTTATAATCTGCAATACGGCACCAACTATATTGCCGTGATGCCGACAAACCTCTATGGTCCTAACGACAATTTCCACTTGGAGAACTCACATGTGATGCCAGCCATGATGCGAAAGATCTATCTGGCCAAACTGATTCATGATGAGGAATGGGACAAGATTGCCATCGATTTGAACAAACGTCCTGTCGAGGGCGTAACAGGCGAAGGTCTCAATGGTCAATGGTCAATGGTCAATCGAAAAAACGCCCTCAGCGTTTTGGCAAAATACGGTATATATAATAATAAGGTGGTACTCTGGGGAACAGGCACCCCACTCCGCGAGTTCCTTTGGAGTGAGGATATGGCTGATGCTTCCGTCCATGTGTTACTGAATGTTGACTTCAAGGATGTAATTGGCATCGAGAAATATTCCTCCGTTCATTATGGGGCTTCCACCAATGGTGCAGTAGACCGCAACCATTCTGCAGGTCGCGGTGGAGCTATCCCATCACTAGGCGAGATCCGGAATTGCCACATCAATGTGGGCACAGGAAAAGAACTCACCATTCGCGAACTCTCGCAGCTTGTCGTGAAGGCTGTCGGTTTCGAGGGCGAAGTGGAGTTTGATGCCTCCAAGCCTGATGGTACGATGCGCAAACTCATCGATGTTTCGAAACTACACTCACTCGGCTGGACCCACAAAGTTGAAATTGAGGATGGTGTTGCCAAACTATTTGAATGGTATCGCCAAAGTCTACAATAAAAAAGCCCGCATCTTGCGGGCCTTTTTATTGAATATATCTCAGTTTGATTAACGTTTGATCTTGCTCTCAAGCGTTTCTTTCCAAGCAGCATAAGCAGCCTGATACTCAGCACGATGAGCGGCATCCGGCTCAATCACCTGAAGTTTATCAAGTGAAGCGAAGGCTTCATCAGCATTTGCATAGATACCTGCACCGATACCAGCGCCCTTAGCTGCGCCAACAGAACCATCAGTGTCATAGAGTTCAATGGTTGCACCACTCACACCAGCCAGCGTATCACGGAACAATGGGCTCAGGAACATATTAGCCTTACCTGCATGGATCTTCTTGATATCCATACCCATCTGCTGCATAATCTCCATACCATAGCAGAAAGAGAATACGATACCCTCCTGGGCTGCACGAACGAGATGCCCCTTATGATGCTTATTGAAATTCACCCCGTTAATAGAACAGCCGATTTCCTTATTCTCCAGCACGCGCTCAGCACCGTTTCCGAATGGGATAATTGTCACGCCTTCACTGCCGATGGGTACAGAAGCTGCCAGATCGTTCATCTCGGCATAGCCAATCTCCGGCGTTATGTTACGATGAGTCCAGGCATTCAAGATGCCAGTACCGTTGATGCAAAGCAGTACGCCAAGACGAGTCTGGTCTGCTGTATGGTTCACGTGAGCGAAAGTATTTACACGACTCTGTTTATCGTAGTTCACCTCACCCAGCACACCATAAACCACACCTGAGGTACCAGCTGTAGCAGCAATCTCACCAGGATTCAGCACATTCAACGACAATGCATTGTTCGGCTGATCACCACCACGATAGGTAATCGGAGTTCCAGCTTTAAGCCCCATCTCGGCAGCAGCCTCCGCACTCACTACACTCTGCTCAGCAAAAGTCGGAACGATGTCTGCAATCAATGAACTGTCAAAACCATAGTACTTCATCAGGAAGTCAGCCACCTGGTTGTTCTTGAAGTCCCAGAACATACCCTCAGAGAGACCACTAACTGTCGTATTAGCGACACCACTCAGGCGCATAGCGATATAGTCACCGGGCAGCATCACCTTATATATATTATTATATACATCAGGCTCATTTTCCTTAACCCAAGCCAACTTTGCTGCTGTAAAGTTACCTGGAGAGTTGAGCAGATGACTCAGACACTGATCACCACCAAGGTCTTTGAAGGCCTTTTCGCCATAAGGTACAGCACGCGAGTCGCACCAAATGATTGATGGACGGAGCGCCTTAAGATTTTTGTCTACACATACCAGACCATGCATCTGATACGAAATGCCAATCGCCTTGATTTCCTCAGCTGTAGCACCAGACTCAGCCATAATTTTCTTCAGACTCAACTTGGCATTATCCCACCACATCTGGGGATCCTGCTCTGCCCATCCAGCCTTTACAGCCATAATGGGAGCCTCCTTCTCGGGGAAGAAAGCTGTTGCTACACACTTGCCGCTGTCGGCGTTAACCAATGATGCCTTCACTGATGAGCTACCGACATCAAAACCTAATAAATATCTGTTTGCCATATTACAATAATAATTGTCTATTTATAGTACGCTTTTCATGCAAATTTCCCTATTTTTTTTTAACTTGACAACTTTTTCTAGAAAAAAAATCATTTTTTTACGATATTTTGAGCACAATTAAAATATTTTGTTTACCTTTGCACACCAGATAACGTTATTATTTGAATAAATACATTTCATATATGAAGAAGAAAATACTAATACTTGACGACAAAGAGACTATTGCAAAAGTGCTCTCTATCTATTTGATGAGCGACTACGATGTGCAATGGTTACCAGATGGCTTGCAGGGAGTTAAGTGGCTCCAGGCAGGCAATACGCCTGACCTCATCATCTCTGACATCCGTATGCCAGGCATGCGCGGAGACGATTTCCTGGAGTGGATAAAGCAGAATGAGCTCTTCCAGCATATCCCTGTGATCATGCTATCCAGTGAGGACTCTACGAGTGAGCGTATCCGACTTTTGGAGATTGGTGCTGAAGACTATATCGTTAAGCCTTTCAACCCAATGGAACTTAAAATTCGAGTCAAGAAGATTATTCCTTAATCAGACTGACGTTGTATGATAGGTGTAGTATATTTAGGTAATAATCCGGAAACTCAAGAGCGGTTGAAGTATATTCCTGGGCGATTGGTACAATACACCACCAATTATAAGGAAACCGCTTCTGCATGTGCTCCTCATGTCCGCAATGAGCATTTTATCGTTTTCTACGAGCAGAATGTTCAGGCTGAGGATATTACCGCTATCACCTATATTAAAAAGAGAAATAAGAATGTCTACATCATCCTGCTCACCCACCAGTTGACGCTCGATGACAGGAAGATGTACCAGAAGTGTGGCATCAATGACACCGTCGATGCCAATGCTTCCATCACAGAACTTAATAAGAAGATACAGTTTATTGCCGATCGTGAAGGCATGCTGTTCGACGATGCTCCATCAAAGCATCGCATTCTGCGTTTCAAGATACCTCTTTGGAAACGTCTTTTCGACATTTTCTTCTCTTTATTGGCCATCATCCTCCTTTCTCCGGTCTTCATCTTAACGGCTATTGCCATCCGATTGGAGAGTAAGGGGCCGATTATCTTTAAGTCAAAACGTGTAGGTACCAACTATACCGTCTTCAATTTCCTGAAGTTCCGCTCCATGTATGCGGATGCTGAACAACGGTTAAAGGAAGTAGCCAAGGAAGCTGGTAACCAATATGCCGAAAAAGAGGAGGAAAAGGAAGAAGAGAAAGATCATCAGAGCGTGATTACAGCTCCGCTTGGCGAAGAGGCAGAAATGATGATGATGGACATGGGCATGGAGTCCGACATGATGATCAGCGACGATGAGGTAATGCTTGTCGGCGATGATTTTGTTGTGGCCGAATCCGATTTCAACAAAGAGAAAGAAGAAGAGAACAACAACGCATTTGTCAAAATTGAGAACGACCCGCGTATTACTAAAGTAGGTAAGTTTATCCGTAAATATAGTATTGACGAACTGCCACAGTTGTTCAATATCCTGAAGGGCGACATGTCCATCGTAGGCAATCGCCCGCTACCTCTGTATGAGGCAGAGAAACTCACCGTAGATTCCAGCATCGATCGTTTCATGGCTCCTGCAGGTCTTACTGGCCTTTGGCAGGTTGAAGAGCGTGGAAAAGGCGGCATGATGTCAGCCGAAGAACGCAAACAACTGGATATCACCTACGGCCAGACCTACAATTTTGCGTTAGACATGAAGATTATCTTCCGTACGCTGACTGCATTTATTCAGAAAGAAAACGTTTAAAGAACCATATAGACCATTATTAATATGAACAAATTAAAAAGACTGCTATTCTTAGTTGTAGCGTCAGGAATCGGCTCAACAGCTTTCGCCCAATTCGACGAGAGTGGTATTGCTGCCGGCTTCTTTGATTCCAGTAAGGATAAGGATATCAATTTCTCCGAGTTCCATCTGCCCCCGTTGGCTATTCTCTTCGAGAATGCCAAATCTACCCCACAGATTATGACGTTAGAGAAAGCCCGTGAAATTGCCCAAGCTGAAGTAGCCAAGCAGAGACGTCACATTTTTTCATATTTGACAGCACATGCAAGCTATAGTTGGGGTAAAGGTGATGTATGGGGTAACAACTCTACCTCTTACAATCACATGATATACCAATATCAAGGAACAGAACAGTCTTATTGGAATATCGGAGTCAATTTGGCTCTTCCTGTTGAGGATATCTTAGATCTAACGGCAGCCGTCAAGCGCAAGAAAATGGAAGTTGATCAGGCTGTCATTCAAAAAGATATTGCTTATGATCAATTAAAACTTCAAATCGCATCATTATATGTTAAAATTACAAATAATCTTGTTACATTGAAAACATTAGGTGAAGGTGCTGCAGCTTACCAAGGTGCAGGTGCACTGAATCGTGAAGATTTTGAAAATGGCAATATGAATATTGAAGATTTTGCATGGACAAAATTAAGAGAAAGTGGACAAGTTGCAGGTTATCAAAGTTTACAAACAGACATTACGACTGATATTCTTACATTGGAGATTATCACTCATACGCCGATTATTACGAATTCTACTACGGAAATCACGCTCGACAAGAGCATCCATAAGTCTGAGAAAGAAATTGCGAAAGAGAATAAGGCTGTGGAAAAGCGGATAAAAAAAGCAGTGGAAGAGGACGAAAAGAAGACAAAAGCCTTAGAGAAAGCGGAGAGAAAAGCAGAAAAAGCTGCTGCTAAAGCAGCCAAAAAGCAAAAGTAAATCACTAAAAAGAGATAGCTATGGATTTATTCAGATATATCGTCAGGTTCTTATACAAGATTCGTTGGTATTTGATTATCTTACCATTGATAGCCCTTGTGGTAGCATGGTTCATGACACGCAATATGGAGCGTATCTATGATGCAAACACAACCATCTATACGGGTATGATTACTGGTTACAATATTGAGGGAGGTATAGGTTCTGCAGGTGGCCAGTCACAAACTAACATGACTAACCTCATGTTGCTCATTACCACCGATGTCACCATTCACGAGGTTTCGCTGCGCCTCTTTGCACGTTGTATGATGTATGGAAATACGAACAAAGACAACAACTACATCTCTGCAGAACATTTCCGCCAACTCAACAACAGCGTGCCTGCCGATGTAAAAGCGCTCATCAATCATAACAGTGAAAATGCGACCTATGCCAACCTAAAGGCATACGAACGTCCTTCACAGGACAATTATATCTTTGGATTACTGAACTATAACCAATGGTTTGGAATCAATAGCATCACAAGTCGACTGAAAGTTCTTCAGCTTAATCATAGTGATATTATTGATATAGGTTATTCTTCCAACGATGCAGGTATAACCTATAACACTTTGGACATCCTGAATGAGGTCTTTGCCCGCCAATATGCCCAATTACGCTATGGTGAGACCAACAATGTCATCAAATTCTTTGAACGTGAGGTGGCACGTCTCTACCGTATCCTAACAGGTGCCGAGGACGACCTGATTCGCTACAATGTTGAAAAGCGTATCATAAATTACGGAGAGCAGACCAAAGCTCTAACAGGTTTGGATGCATCACAGCAAACCTCAGATAACCAACTATTGAAAGATCAAACGACTACACGCGCCTTGATGGACTATTTGGAACGCCAATTAGGTGATCGAGCCAAAATCATTAGAGCCAATAAAGAGTTTACGAATCAGGTAACAGATATTTCTCGTATTCAGTCTCGTATTTCTAATCTGCGTTTGATGAATAGCGAAGGAAGCGGAAGCGGAGTTGAATCCCAACTTGAATTAGCAAAAGCAGAACGAATGCTTCAGGACGCCCAAAACAACGTAAGAGGACTTGTCAAAGATATTGAAGCTGGCACCTATAGTACTGAAACTGGAGTAAAAGCAAATGATATGATTACCAAATGGTTGGATCAGGTCTTGCTGCTAGAAAAGACGAAAGCTGAATTAAGTGCTCAAGATATTATGCGTCAAAAGCTGGACAAGCAGATTCTTTATTACGCTCCAATCGGTGCAACGCTTGGTCGTAAAGAGCGACACATTGGCTTCATTGAGGGCAACTATATGGAAATGCTAAAAGCCCTCAATGCGGCTCGTCTTCGTCAGAAGAACTTGCAGATGACCACAGCCACTTTGCGTGTGCTTAATCCGCCGATGTTCCCAATGAATGCCCAGCCAACAAACCGTCTAATGATTCTGTTAGGAGCATTCTTGCTGACGTTCATCTTAACTGCCATGTACTTCTTTATCATCGAGTTGTTGGATCGTACGCTTCGCGACCGTATGCGTTCGGAGAAGATTACCAAGATTCCTGTTATGGGCTGTTTCCCAAAAGAAAGCACATTACGTTACCGTCGTTTCAATAAAACGATTGCCGACATGGCCATGCGCCAGTTAAGCAAGTCTCTGCTGCCTCACTTTAAAGAGGGCCAGCAGAACGTGCTAAACCTGCTCTCCACAGATGCTGCCAACGGAAAGAGCTACATCGCACAGGAATTAGAGAACTATTGGATATCGATAGGCTTGCAGGTTCGTCGTCTGACCTACGATGAAGATTTCTTGGCTGAAGACAGCCGCTTCATCATGGCAAATGACATTAAGGACATCTGTCCAGATATCTTACCAAATGAGATCGCTATTATAGAATATCCGAACCTGGATGATCACTCTATCCCACCAGCTTTGCTGAACATGGGAACAATCAATTTGATGGTAACACGCGCCAACCGCACATGGAAAGATGTTGACCAGAAAGCGTTAAAGGAATTGGAAGAACATTTAGAGAATAAGGATTCACTTTTCATGTATCTCACAGAGGCTCAACGTTACGCAGTAGAAGAGTTTGTTGGTCAGTTACCTCCATACACAAAATTTAACAATTTTGTTTATCGTATGTCTCAAATGGGTCTGACAGCCGTTGAGAATTCACATGCCAAGTAGATAATGACTGGAATTGTAAAAAAATACGCCCATGAACATGGAGGAAGAGTAGGAATACTCTTTCTCCTGTTTTTGCTGGCTATTTACAATTTCATTACAATAGGTTTTAGTACATTTGCTATAATTTGTGCCATACCACTTATTGCTTTTTTTGTAATAGTTGCATTTAAATGGAGCCATTTAGTATTTTGGGCTTTGATTATTGTCAATTATTTGATACATTTTTTAGGTAAGAACCAACTTATACCAGAAGGAATTCCTTTGTCTGTATATAATGAATTATTTGAAATTACTCTTATTGTTATTGCCTTAATTGACATAAGAAAAGAGCAACAATTTGGTAGAATTGTCAACATGATGCTTTTTTCGGTTATGCTATGGGTTTTACTATGTACAATAGAACTCTTCAATAATACTTGTGGGCTTGGCATTAATGTCGCCGGATGGTTCTCTAGTTTTCGTCTTATCGCATTTCAATTAGTTTACTTTGTTATCATTTTTTGTTTCTATATTGACAAGCCAGAGACGTTGATTAAATATATTAGATTATGGGCTATATTAGCGCTTTTTTCAGCCTTTTGGACTTGGAAACAGCAAAACATAGGCTTTACTCGTTCAGAAGAGATATGGCTTAACACCGCTGGTGCTAGCACACATCTTGTGAATGGCATTACACGTTATTTTTCTACATTTAACGATGCTGCTAGCTATGGCTGTAATGCTGCTGCGACATCAGTAGCATTTCTCATTTTTGCTTTAACGACGAAACTAAAGAAAGATAGAATTCTATTTTTTATCACAGGAGCTTTTGTTTTAAAAAGCATGTTTGCATCTGGAACACGCGTAGCAATGGTTTGCTTTTTTGCAGGTTTAATGATGTATATTATCCTTTCTAAATCTGTAAAATTGGCAATACCAATTATTACTTTTGGCTTAACGGCTTTCATTCTACTGGCATTTACTGATATAGGTCAGGGGAATTCTCAAATCCGACGAATGCGCTCAGCTTTTAACAAAAATGATGCATCAGCAGGTGTTCGCGAGATTAATCAGCGAACGATGGCCAAATATCTCAAAGACGCTCCATGGGGCATTGGAATAGGAGTAGGAAATGGAAATGTCCCAGCAAGAAACAAATATGTTGTTATGTCAACAATTGCACCTGATTCTGAATATGTTTATATTTGGATTCATACAGGCAGAATAGGGTTAACGGTTTTTTTAACATCTATGTTTCTTATGTTGGCTGGTGCTAGTTGGATTGTATTGTTCAGACTAAAGAACAAATCATTAGTTGGCATCGGGGCAGGACTTTGTTGTGCCTTTGCCGCCATGCAATTAGCTGCATATGGAAATCAGGTGTTATACCAATATCCTAATGGACTCATTTTTTTTGGAGGACTTGCCATTGTATATGTGCTACCATATTTAGAGAAAGACTGGGAAGTATATGAACAGGCTAGATTAGCAAAACAAGAAGAAAAGAAACGCCTAAAACTCGAAAAGAAACTTGCATCCAGAGTGTGAATTATCCATTATCACCATCAATTACAACGGGCTTAAAGATACCTGTGCATTGATAGAGAGCATCCCCTTCAATGACAAAATGGAGGTGATAGTGGTTGATAATGCATCTACAAATGACGAGTCAAGTGAAATAGAGCGCAGATACCCATACGTAAAGATAATAAGGAGTAATCAAAATCTCGGCTTTGCCGGAGGTAATAACCTTGGTATCAAAGCCGCCAAAGGAAAGTATTTATTCCTTGTAAACAACGATACCATATTTAAAGAATTCAATATTCAGGCTCTCATAGATAGACTTGAGTCTTCTGACACTATTGGTCTTGTCTGCCCCAAAATACGATTCTCCTGGGGCACTAATCCAATTCAGTTTGCAGGCTATACGCCTCTATCAAAAGTAACTGTCAGGAACCAAGCAATTGGCTTCGGAAAAGAAGACAAAGGCCAATATGAAACTGCCCACCCCACTCCATATGCTCATGGCGCAGCAATGCTGATTAAACGCGAGGCATTGGAAAAGGTTGGGCTGATGCCAGAATGCTATTTCCTCTATTATGAGGAGTTAGACTGGTCCATGATGTTCACAAGAGCTGGCTACCAGATTTGGTATGAACCTGCATGCACCATCTATCATAAGGAAAGTCAGACCACAGGACAGAATAGTCCCTTACGGACTTATTATATTACGCGCAACCGACTTCTATTAGTAAAGCGCAACTCTAATGGAGTCAATAAGTATCTGGCATATGGATATCTAATCAGCTTAGTTGCCTCGCGAGACATCATAAGGACTGGCATAAAAGGCCAGTTTGATCTGCTTAAAGCAACATGTAAAGGTATAAAAGACTTTGTATTATCATAATTATCTCAAGTATGGATTTTTGGCTTATTCTATATATCATCGACTGGGGACTGTTCATTGTAACTGCTGGAACAGTCTTATATTTAGCAATTTTTGCGCTTGCCGCTTTAATCAATCGCAAGCACAATTCACCTCGCACTAAAAAGCAAAATCGCATTGTGGTTCTTATTCCATCGTATATGCAAGACGAGGTAATAGAGCACACGGTTATTTCTATACTTAGCCAAGCTTATCCGCAACGCATGTTTGATGTCACGGTGATTTCTGACCACCAAAGCGAGATGACCAATATGCGTTTGGCGCAATACCCCATTACCCTATTGACGCCAAACTTTGCTGAGAGTACAAAAGCAAAGTCGCTCCAATATGCCATTTTAAACTTGCCAGAATTTAAAATCTATGATATCGTTTTGATTTTAGATGCTGACAACATTGTGGATCAAGACTACTTACAAAAAGTTAATGAGGCTTTTGAGATCGCAGCCACGAAAGCCATTCAGACACACCGTATTTCAAAAAACAGAGATACTACAGTTGCCCGTTTAGGTGCTATTTTTGAAGAGATCAATAATGCCATCTTCCGACGTGGGCATATCAACATGGGGCTATCTTCTGCCTTAGCCGGCTCAGGTACGGCATACGATTTCAACTGGTTTAAAACGAATGTCATGAAAGCAAAGACTGCTGGTGAGGACAAAGAGTTAGAAGCTCTTTTGTTAAGACAGGAGTTTTTCATCGATTACTTTGAAGATATTTATGTCTATGCCGAGAAGAAGCGTACCACCACAAAACTGAACCAACAGAGAGGTCGTTGGGCAACCCAACAGTTCCAAAACTTTATCCGAAACATCAAGTTCCTGCCAGGAGCCATCTTTAGAAAACAATACGACTTGGCAGACAAAATCATCCAATGGATGTTAATGCCTCGTACAACAATGATGGCCGTTATCACATTAATGAGTATTGTCCTCCCATTCATCTACATGACATTGGCTATTAAATGGTGGATATTAGCAGCCCTTGCTTTATTCATCTTTGCATTGGTAACTCCTGACTACCTGATAGATGAAATTTGGGATAATTCTTTCCTCCGTTCTCCGTTTACCAGTCTTTGGAATATAGTCTTCAATAAGAACAACAAAGCCAAAAAAATATGATTTGGACAGTCATACATGTAATAGAAATCATACTATGGTGCATCATTGCATGCTCTGTAGCTTATGTCGTTTTCTTTTCTATCATATCCCTATTTTATGAGAAAGAAGACGCAATAGCTATTCATGCGTCTGCTCTTCACAACCGCATGGCAAAATTCTTGATCTTGTATCCCGCTTACAAAGAAGATCGTGTCATTATCAATGCCGTTGAGCAGTTCTTATTGCAGGATTATCCAGCAGAACTATATACAGTTGCTGTCATTTCTGATCACATGCAGCCTGAAACGAATGAGATTCTTAAGAAGATGCCCATAACTCTACTCACACCAACTTTCGAGAAAAGTTCCAAAGCCAAAGCCATGCAATATGCCATCAGTGAGGTCAAGGGCGATTTTGATAATGTGGTAATTTTGGATGCGGATAATGTGGTACGCCCGGATTTCTTATCGCAATTAAATATACTTTGTACCATCTATGATGCCATCCAATGCCATCGTTGTGCCAAGAATGCCAATAACGATGTGGCCATACTGGATGGTGCCAGTGAAGAAATCAACAACACCATTTTCAGGAAAGCCCATAACCGTTTAGGCCTCTCCTCGGCTCTCATTGGCTCCGGCATGTGCTTCAGCTATGAGCTCTTCAAAAAGAATGTATTCCAACTCAGTACGGCTGGTGAAGACCGTGAGATGGAAGCTCTCCTACTCCACCAAGAGGTCTATATCAAATACGCTCCAGATATTCATGTCTTTGATGAGAAGGTAAGTAGTCAGGATAATTTCCAGCGTCAGCGTATGCGTTGGATGACAGCACAGGTACAGAGCCTATTAAGTAACCTACCCAAAATCCCTGGTGCAATTATACACGGCAAAATCAACTTCATTGACAAGACCATCCAACAGGCCCTAATCCCTCGTTCCATCTTAATTGTTTTACTAACAGGCATCTCAATATTGATGACAATTTTCGTACCCGAATGGTGTGAGAAATGGTGGATTTTATTTGGTCTTTTGGCAATTGCTCTTTTCATTGCACTCCCACGTCAATTACGGTTCAGATCATTCGCTAAAATATTTGCCATCCCAGGTCTCGTTCTCAGAATGCTAAAGAATATCTTGCACATAGATAGGAAGAATACAGATTTCATCCATACTAAGCACGGAATTTAATCAAATTATTCAACTCCTTCATATCACATCATGCCCACTCGAAATAAATATATAGATTCAATAAAAGGAATTGCAATCATTTTGGTAATTTTACCTCATTGCATCCAATATGGATCTGGGCAGTCTTTCCAAAATGATTGTTTGTTTTATGATAATTCTATTTTCAAATTTATCTATACATTCCATATGCCTGTATTTATGTTGATATCGGGCTATCTCTATCGTTTCACTGTGCAGAAATACTCATATGAATCAATTATCAAAAGTAGAATAACATCTTTACTCATTCCAATCCTCATATGGCATTCCCTTTATATTCTCGTCAAATATATTGAGGTTGGCGACGAATATTTCGCCAATTTTTACTTTAGTTCATATGTAAGGTATTTATGGTTTTTATGGGCTGTATTTTGGAATAGTCTAATCGTTGCGTTTGTAAACAAACTTACAAATGATTCTCCTGCCATATATTTATTATTATTCATATTATTTCTATTTCTTCCCAACATATATAATATCAATTACTACGTTTACATGTATCCATATTATATTTGCGGCTACTATTTAAATGATTGTCAAAGCCAAACACTAACATATATAAAAAACAAACTTACATCATCTACCTGTATTATAATTCTATCCTTCTTATTTATATTATTGTTACACTACTACTCTCGGGAGTATTATGTTTATGAAAGTGGTACCTCTATTATTCATAACAAGAGTATATCAATACCAATGATTTTAATTAATATATACAGATGGACCATTGGCTTTATTGGCTCATTTTTGTTCTTTACACTTTCAGCATTTTTATACGACAAAAGCAAAGAACTGAAAATCAAAATGTATTTATCTGAGATAGGAAAACGAACATTGGGCATTTATATTATCAGTGATTATTCTTTTCGTTTTTTCTATTATTTACCAATTTATGAGCTCAACTATTTCTTTATAATAATAGAAGCAATACTAATATTATGTGCTTCATTCATTGTAACATTGGAACTTGAAAGTAATTACTTTACAAGAAAATTATTATTAGGTGGACGATAAAAGCATTTAAACATAATCCCTCAACGGGTCATTAAACAAAAAAGAAAAATGAGAATTATCTATGATGCGCCAGGTCAGACATGCAACCGTTTATGGAGCTATGTTGCTTCTGTTGCTATGTGCATAGCAAAACATAAAAAAATGATTATAATTTTTCATGACGAAACGGTTGAAGATTTTCCGTCATTTCTTAATTGCCCATTTATTTACTTTCCATTATGGAGTATTGGAAAGGGAAAGAAATGGTACACAGGCTTAATATGGAGAATAAAATTTAACTATAAAAACTCTTGGAAAATAATATGTGATTTTTGGGGGTTCACAAATGGATGGGACACACGTTTTGATGCGAAATACATAATCCAAACGTTACCTAATCTTCAAAAAATATTTCGACCAAAAGAAGAAATCATGCAAAAGGCGCAAGCAACGATTGATACATTAAAAAGGGAGTCGGACATAGTTATAGGAATTCATATACGCCGTGGAGACTATGCTTCGTGGCAAAATGGTCGTTTCTACTTTGGATTAGATGTCTATTACAAATACATGATGCAAATCAAAAAAATCTTTAGTAATCAACGCGTTAGCTTCTTTATTAGTTCAAATGAAGACTTTTCCACTAACATTTTTGAAGATTGTAAATGCCTACGTTATGGTCATGAGCCATCTGGGGCTATACTCGATCTGTATACATTATCCCTATGCGATCGATTAATAGGTCCCGTCAGCACATTCTCCCGTTGGGCTTCCTTTATTGGTGAAGTTCCATTGTGCTTTATTGAGTCAAAGGATCAAGTCATCACAGAAAATAGTTTTTCAAGAATAGTAGATTTCTTTCATTTTGAAAATGGGAATGAAATTCAGGACTGGTAAATTCGTAGATATTTCATATAAAACGGACAATGAGTGAACGAGTCAATAGGAGTCTAATGAATATTAAAGTAGGGATATTTTTCTATATAATATCCGTCCTTTTATCTTTCTTTTCACGCAGGATATTTTTAGAATTTTTAGGGAAAGAATTTATTGGTCTCATTGGTATGTTGAGCAACATTTTAGACTATCTAAGTGTTGCAGAACTCGGCATTGGTACAAGTATTATTTATTTCCTTTACAAACCCATCCAAGCTAACGACCATAAAAAAATAAATGAAGTTATTTCGATGCTTGCATTCCTATATCTTTGTATTGGTCTTATCATCGGAGGTGTTGGAATTGCAATAAGCATGTTTTTCCCATTTTGGTTCGACAACTTAAACATAGGACTTCCGCTTGTCTATTTTACATTCTACGCATTCTTAGCCCAGAGTATGTCAGGATATATTATTAACTATCGCCAACTGCTTCTATCAGCTAGCCAAAAACAATATGTTATAAGCGCCTATTTCCAAACAATCGGAATTATACAATCAGTTTTGCAAATCGCGTTGGCTTACTTTTGGCATAATCTATATGTTTGGGTAATTGTTGGCCTCATTTTTACCGTTATAGGTTGTATTATATTAAATATCCGTATACGTAAGGAGTATCCATGGCTATCTGTCAATATAATGGCAGGCCGAAAAATGCTTCATTTATATCCAGAGATTCTAAAAAAAACACGCCAAGTATTTACACTTAAAATAAAAGATCTTGTACTTTACCGGAGTGACGAATTGTTAGTAGGTGCATTTGTTTCCGTTTCACACGTTGCACTTTTTGGCAACTATACCATGATTATTAATAAACTTATATATATTGTAAACATACTTGCAGATGGCATGAGTGCTGGAGTTGGAAATCTTATAGCAGAGGGGAACAAAAAAAATATAATGAAAGTTTTTTGGGAAATGACCGCGACACGCTTTTTTATTATGGGTATGGTAATCTTTCCACTACTTATGTTTATTCAGCCAACCATCTGCTGCTGGGTTGGATCACAATATCTGCTTTCAACACTTATTGTATATCTATTAATCATAAATCTTTTCCTAAGACTTCAATATATAACGGTTAATATGTTTGTTGTCGCCTCTGGATTATATGATGACGTATGGACTAACTGGTGCGAATTGGCCATCAACCTCACTGTAACACTTGCACTTGCGCCCCATTTGGGAATTGTTGGTATATTGTTCGGCAAAATATTAAGTGTATTCTTTTTCAACGTTTTCTGGAAGCCCTATTATCTCTTCAATAGAGGTTTTCATGAAAATGTTTCAGTATACTGGCATGGAATGATGCCATATTTTTTTATTTTCTTTTTGTTTGCGGTTATTTCAATACTACTCAAATTTTTTATTATCGACTATATTGAGTTAAACTTAATATCTCTCATCGGGATTGGTTTAGCAATAGTTCCTTTGCTCTTGACACTATATTTTCTAACCCTATTTACTTGTACAAAAGGAATGAAATACTTTGTAGCAAGAAAGCAATCGGTATATCATCTATTAAACAAATTTACCCGAGGAATATAGCCAAATTCATTTTGTTTTAACAAGTCTGTTAAATAAATGTATCCATTGTGGCATGATTTTATCATATGTGTACCGCTTTGATGACTGTATACCCTTTCGCCCCATTTCTATACGAAGTTCCTTATTATCTATTAAATACTTAATCCTACTAGCAAAAGATACCACATCGTTATTATCAACCAAAAATCCATCAATTTTATCAGAAATAATATCAGCTGGTCCATAAGGGCTGTCAAATGCGATTACAGGCAAACCACAACTCATTGCTTCAACTAAAACAAGACCAAAGGGTTCATAAATAGAAGTCATTACAAGAATGGAAGACTTCAAATAATAGTCAAAAATATTAGATACTGCATGATGAATTATTACATTCAATTTTCTTTCGACAACTTCTTTCTCATAAAAAGGTTGGAGCTCACCATTTCCATATACATGTAAAAGCCAATCAGGATGACTCTGTTGCACTATTTGCCAAACATCCAACAACCCTCCAATATTTTTCTGGATATCAAAACGTCCTACAAAGATAACTTCTTTCGACCTGCATTCACTAAATAGATCCGTATCATTGAGATGAACGACGTTCGGTATTACGCATGTCCTTGAGCAAAAGCGTTTCCAATCATCTGCATCGCCTTTTGTCAGTGTAACAATCATATCAAGTTTCCTAAAATGGAGGCGACCAATATATGATAGCAAACGATGTAAAAAAGTCGTCTTTTCGAAAAACAAATCATTACATAGGGAATGGGATTCAAAAATAACAGGAGTATTACCACTAACTCTCAAAACATTACCTACTATGCTGTCACGGATACAAGAAATAATGTCTGGACAAATATCGTCAATATATAACTTTAAACGTTTACGATACAATCTCTCAAACTTGAAATACTTTACAATTCTTTTAATCCCTCTATATCTATACTGCTGGTGAAAACGTATGCCAAGATCATGTACATGAACACGTTCATTTAGAGGGAATGGTATCGGATGATCTCCTTGGTCCGATGTAACAACATAAACATCATATCCATAATCAACAAGATAATTCATCTTGTCACTCAACACACGTTCAATTCCTCCCCATACAGCCAATGCATCAGTAATGTACAAAACCTTCATACTATATTACTAATTAATAATTAACTTATCAATCTGTTTTGAGCATTCCATTATATTATACTTTTCAACAGCAAGTTTTCTTGCTTTCTTTCCCATTTCAACCGCAACCTCTGGATGTGAATACAAATACTCTATTGCATTAGCCCATGATTCCTCATCTTCCGCATAGATTCCAATGCCCTCTTTTTCCAAATCTATTGGATAATACGGATTTCTCGTTGAAATAATAGGTTTTGACATGGCCATCGCCTCAACAACAGATGTAAAACCCACACAATAATATAGACCTTCTTTTTCCACTGGAATTACTACACACATGCAATCAGCAACTTTCTGTGCCAAAAACTTTGTTGTCTCCACACTTTTTTCAACAAATTCTATTTTAATATTTTTATATTTCCCTATACATTTTTCAAGTGGCAAATAGTTACTGTCATAATTATACAAATTCGTATAAATCTCAAGTGGAATTTTAGAATTTTTAGAAAATGCATTTATTAAAGATCTAAAATCGCGGTGTTCGCGCCCTGTAGACAAAAAAACACTACCATTCGTTATCTGCATATAACTATCAATATATTCAAGATCATCTCCCCAATAAAGGAATTCACACAATTTTCGGCTTACCATTCCCTCTCTTATGCTCTCCTCCATATTTTGTGGAGAATGAAACAGAATTTTGTCAAAAGAGCGATAAGCCATATGCAGAAGGATTGATTCTATTCTATTTCTACCTTTACGCAAAGGGACATGACTTATTGCTATCAATTTTCTCTTTCGATAAAGTCCTAACCTGCGCAACAATGTCAATAGCAAAATCGGCTGCACATATAGATAGGTTAAATAAACGACATCGCATTTCCTCAAGACTCTTAAATTATTCAGAATTAAGCCTTTAATAGTAAATGGTGCCCATGAAATATGTTCAATATGATACTTGTCCTCCAATTGGGCTAACCCATATTGCAAACGACTTGTCATTTTAGTTGACTTATACAAATCAAATAAAGTCTTCCGACCAAAACCTACATCAAAAATTGTTTTCATATATCCTTTATTAGCATTCCTAAAATTATAAACAAAGTCACTTATGTATGGCACATATTTTATTGTGAATGAAACGTTTCACTATTGAAGATAAAAGTTCAAAATTATCTTTTACCTGTATTCTATATCTCAAACTATCTGATTTTGACAAATCCAAACATAAAAGATTAGAAATCTGAGGCTTGAAATGTTGTATCTTGTAAGGGTAGGCTCCACGTCCGAAATTGAAAATACCACCACCTTGATTATAGAAACACTCTAGAATTTTAAGTTTACTCCAAAGATTATATTTCTTATCGGTATACAAAATAATCCATTGTATCAAATATTTATTTTCATGACAAATGTAGAACAAACTTGCAGAACAAACTTCACCTTTATCATAAATTAAAGCAACGTTTAATAGCCCCTTGTTATAAAGGTCTCTTATAAAATTATACATAGAACACGTAAAATAGCTTTTACTTCTTATGCCATTTTTAATCATTGCCTGGGATATTGCGTTTATAACATCTTCAGGATATTCATTACCCCTCGTAATATTCAAAATCCTAAATTCGACATTAATCATTTTTTTAGAAATATTCTTAAGTCTATTTCGTTCTTTGGCAGTAAGATGACGCAAGGAATCAATGTATGATTTATCTTCAGGATGTTGTTTGACTTCAAATATAGAATAGTCTTTTGTCCTATAGATTTTCACATTTCTATTAAAATGGCCAAAATAAGGCAACAATGAGTCATCATTCATCATGTTATCGAGAAAAAAGCGATTGAACTTAGGCTTATAATATAGGTACATAAAGATCTCTTCGAACATTGAATAAGATGAACGCAGTTTTTTTCTAATTAAAGCTGTTTGAAAATCTGTATGCGAATCATTAATAAACCTCAGGCATTTTCTAATGTCAACGTATAAAGGGAAAATAGCGCCTATTTGTTTCGCATTTTCCTCATAATAACAAATAATGAATAAAGAATTCTGCTGATTATTTAGCATATCATTCCACGAAATAAAATTATATTCATAAGACTGAAATGGTAAAAAATCATTGTCACTATACAAATCATTCCATTCTGTCTCCAAACTTTTAAACCCCTCCATGTCTTCTATTACTACTATCATTGCCTATCTATTCTAAATAATCACATTAAAAATCAAACCCTCAAACAAATTGAATACAATTAAACCATCAAGAAATGTTATCAAAAAGCGACATCCACATCTTCATAATATTATCCAAATTATAACGTCTCGAATTTATAATGGCTTGGGCGGCATATCGCTGGCGCACTTCATCATGCTCAATCAAATAATTAATGGCATCAGCCAATTTTCTAACATTATTCCTTTCAACTAAGAGACCATCTTGATGGTCTGATACAATATCTTTCGGGCCTGCAGGACAGGCAAAAGCTACACACGGCAATCCTACTGCCATAGCCTCAATTAACACCAAACCAAATCCTTCATATCTAGAACTGAGTACATAGAAAGAAGCCTTGGCCATCTCGTCATATACTCTATCCGATACGCCCATACAATGAACCACGCCCTTCAATCCAAGGTTATCAGCTTGGAGCTGATATAACATATTGTCCCCAGGGCCAAAAATCCGAAGTTGCCAATCGGGATGCTTGGACGCCACTTGTACCCATGCTTCTATTAACATATCAAAACCCTTTTGGAAATCATACCTACCAACAGAAATGACGACTTTATTGTTCCAATCTGCTTGTTGTGTTGGGTAGTTTGTTAAAGGATTTGGAATAACTGATTTATTAGAAAGCATATCCCAGTAGCCAGCATCCTCTTCTGTTAAAACCACGAATTTGTCTAGTCGAGCCAATTGTTTGATTAACATGCCCTGCCATTTATCTGTTATCCAACGATTGACAGCAGCAGGAAGGTAGGGCTTGTTAACCTTACGGTAGTCTGGTTTCGCGAAATGTATTTCGCCTATCTTATGGCTACCGTCAGGGATATCATTGATAAAATTAATTTCTCGGCGAATGACTGAGATCGTAATGTCAGGCTTCACCTCCATCAGATACGATGTAAGTTTCTTCTTATATATAGCCTGCTTCTTCCTGTAAGCACGCATCTTCTTCAGAAGCGGCATCGTGTCCAACTCATCGTAGTTAATATTGAAATTCACATATTTGATATTCGGAGCTAACTTATAGAAGAAAGGTAGTTCCGGGCGTTCTGTTAACACCACATATATCTGCCAATCGGTATGCTCGGCCAGATAATTAACCTTGCAACTCAGGACCTGTCCCATCCCACTCGGTTGGTACAAACCTCCAACAATATATACAATTTTCTTCATAGATCTTTGCTAATATTTTGCAAATATAGTCATTTTTTGCATAACTACAAAGAATATGGCCATTTTTTAATCATAAACTTCGAATAGTAACGAGCACCAGATGGGGTCAAGTGCTTGCCATCATAAGTAATAAAGTGATGATCTGGCGAAAATATTTGGACTGTGCTATCGGGCTGTAGTGTCAGGCTTAACAGATCAACATACTTATCTTGCCATTCTTTCTTCAGTAGTCGATTGACGGCAAAGTAATCGGGATGGATGGATGCCGTCTGACTGAAATAGTTGGGCTGATGGCGATTCTTGTAGAAGATGCCGTTACTAGTGCCGTGATTCTTGGTGCCGATACCCCAAACCTCTGCACCTGGCTTCAGGTTTTGCCATACGTTTTCGGGCACATCGTGCTTCCATCCAAAGTAATAGATGCGGTCGCATTGACTGATACGACTTATCGGACAATCTTTGAGTTCTACATGATATGAGAGTTGGATGCTATCTGCAAATGATGATTCAAGCAGGATATTGGCGAAGTCACGAGCAAAACTATTGCCAATGACAAGGACGCGCTGCTTAGTGGTTCCTGAAGCGAACTCATGGTCATACTGATAAATACGATCTGTATAGCGCTCAAATGTCTCTGGATCATACGAACCTTTGCGGATATCGAGTTCTGGAACATCCCTGACTGCACCACCCTGGTGATATACCCATAATGCAAAAGCATTTACAATTAGGAAAGCCACTATCAGGCTGATTCTGGATACTTTCCCGATTGTGAATCGACGCTCTATATAATAATAGGTAATCAGGGATATTATAATCGTGATACCTACCAAAAGAAAGAGCACAGAGAGCGATAACTCATCTGCAAAGAAATAGCGATAGTAGGCAAAAAATGGTTGATGCCAAAGGAAAATACTCAGACTCATACGACCTAATGGCACTAACACCCTCGAGCGTTGCGCCACAGAGGATAATTGTTTACCCATGAGAAATAGAACGGTAAGCAATACGGTCAGAATCAGAATCAGTTCTCGAGGCAGAAAGCTTTCGCGAATCGTATTCGTGCCGCCAACAAGATTATAGGGCATAGCCCTCTCCCCTATTGTAAAAGCACCAAGGAATATCATCAGAAGAATCCCGAGAAAAGATCCATAACCTATTGACGATGAGAACTTACAAGGCGTGATCGCTATCAATCCCCCAATGCTCAGTTCGAAGAAACGATAAGGCAAGAGATAATACTTGTTGCCGATAGTATCAATGGGGCTCAGATATAGCATGAATGAAAGGATGGTCAATATGACTAGCGCGTAGTTTATTCGTCTTTTAAAGACCATCATCAATAAAGGAAAGACGATGTAGAACTGGAACAACACGCCAAGGAACCAATTGTGCATCAGCATCTTATGATAGATGGCCGCCCAATAATTCTGGGTTGTAATAGCTTGAAGGATGTTGTTCATAAATACAGAAGAAGCTACAACCTCTTCACTCAAATACCGATAGTCGCCAGGAAGCATTCCCCAAAAACCAATAGCTAAAGAACATGCACTCACTAGTAACACCAATGGCAATAATCTGAACAGTTTTTTCTCAAGGAAATGGCCATAATGGAAACGAGCATCAGCAATTTCCTGCATCACCTTGGGTACGACAAAATATCCATTGAGCACGAAGAATACATCCACACCGAGATAACCACTTTTGCACCATCCGGCATGATAAAGCACGACGGCAATAATGGCCAATCCCTTCAACAGGTCCAATTCATCTCTATATGTATCATTACTATTCATCTTTTCTGTAGTCCTAATTGAGGAAGAGTTTCTCGTAATGAAAAGGGTAGTTTCTCGTAATGAAAAGGGTAGTTTCTCGTAATGAAACTATCAGTTTGTCGTAATGAAACTCCCTGTCAGATCCTGCCTATTTAAAAACAGCAGGAATGGGCATCCCCTCTAACTTCTCCTGATGTCTCTGCCATACTTCATGGGCATCGGTGACGACCTTGGCCAATCTGTTAGCCCCGAAATAGTAGTCAAGCCATTTCAGTATAGCCTCCGGAGGCCAGTTCTCTATCCCAACCCGACGGGCCATGTGATCTGTCAATTTGTCTTCAATGTAAACCATGAGTATCTTATCCATTAGTGAGAAAGTGACACTATATTTATTGATGTAATGTTGGATAAATTCCCCGAAATAACGTTTTTTACAATCAGGATCATTGAAAATAGCTATTAGACCGTTACTGATACGCGCCAAAGCCTCATCACTGGCTGTTATGTGGAACTTGGGTACATTGCCAGCCAGCAACACATGCATGTCGATGCTGTATTTGTGCTGCCGCTGGTTCTCACTGATCTTGTCGCGATCGTTGTCATTGGCCAACGCATTTATCTTACATTCGAAAACATCGTAAGGGATAATAGGTTCCTCTATTTCTTGTTTTTCCGTAGGAACGAAACGATCACCCACCAATGGCGACATGAATGCCACAATCTCATGGGTTTCTTTATTACGTACAATACGAAAGGCCTCCGACTGCTCCACAAGATCGGTAAGTTCCGAATCTTGCTTAAAGCCGAGTACAGTTCGTAGTCTGTTGAAGTGTTCGTGGGTATAAGCCAGCGTCACTTCATCCATATAGTCAATAGCCCCGTCGAAGAGGTACTTGATCTTGCCGATGGCCGTCCACGAGAGTTTCTTGGCGCGCCAGTGGCGATTATAGCTTCTTGCGCTCGTGGCCGCCATAACGATATCGTTCTTATGTCTCATTTAAATAATTAATTGATTCGACGGGGTGCCCCCACAGGCACCCCCGTATCTTCTATTCTAATTAAATATATATGGCCCTATTTATAGGGATAGGGCCTATATCGTATATAGGCTTTAAAGTAATCCTCGGAATTTTCCGAATGCAAAGATACTAAATTATGAACAAAGGACAAAGACAAAAAGCATTTTTTTGATTATTTCTATTGAATGTTACGGAGAAAAAGCGTATCTTTGCAGCGGAATGATACATTACATACAACTGCTCAGGCCGCTGCAATGGCTCAAAAACCTCTTCGTGTTTGCGCCAATCTTCTTCAGCAACAAACTGCTGGAGGTGAACTTCTTTTGGCCAACGCTGATTACCTTCGCATCGTTCTGCCTGATCTCAAGTTCCATCTATTGCTTCAACGACCTGAGAGATGTGGAGGCCGATCGTCAGCATCCGAAGAAATGCAAGCGTCCGATAGCCTCGGGAGCCGTATCCGTCAAAGGCGGCTATGCGATGATGATCATTTGCACCATCGGGGCCTTTCTGCTGATTCCGTTCGCCAGGAGCGTCAATACAGCTTATTTATATATTATAGTGGCAGCCTACTGGCTGATGAACATTGCCTACTGTGTCAAACTGAAGCAATACGCCATTCTCGATGTGGCGATTATTGCAGTGGGCTTCGTGATGCGAGTGCTTATTGGCGGTCTGACGACAGACATCTGGGTATCCCACTGGCTGGTGATGATGACCTTCCTCGTGACGCTGTTCCTGGCCTTCACCAAGCGCAACGACGATTACCGCATCTATGAACAGACGGGCACCAAACCGCGCGTTTCCATCACTGGCTACAATAAGACCTTCATCAACGAAGCCACAGCCATCATCGCCTCAGTCACGATGGTGTGCTACATCATGTATACAATGTCGCCAGAGGTGATTGAACGCATGGGTACCCGCTACGTCTATCTGACATCGGGCTGGGTGCTGGCAGGACTGCTGCGCTATCTGCAGAACATGATCGTGTTCGGCCTCAGCGGTAGCCCCACGAAGTCGATCGTCAAGGATCATTTCGTCCAGCTATGCATCATCGGCTGGATTGCCTCGTTCTTTGTGATTATCTATCTTTAACGACATCATACTTCACGCCAAAGAGGTAATGGCCCAAGAAGGGGCTGAGGCGTATGATGTAACTTGACAACAAAGCAAGTGCCAAAACGATAAGCGAAATGCCCATAATTACCAAGAATTCCAGAAGGTGACTATCATAGGCTCTTAACTGATCGGCATAAGGCATCAGGAAACGAGGCAGGAAAAAATAGTGCAACAGATAGATATCCAACGTTCGTGTTCCGACATATTGCAAGGGTTTGGAAAGATGTATTTTCTGAAGCCATGAGGCGGAAAGGCGGAAGAAAGTAAACACCATCCACATGCCTGTAATGCCTCCAAGATAGAATCTCAGGATCTCATACCACAGATTATCAATATGTGGTGTAGAAGCTATGACAAAGAAAACTACAGTAATCATCAGAATGACAGCGGGTTTGTTGGTCCATTTGACAAAAGCATCAAAGTGTCGCCTCATCCATGCACCAATGCAGAAAAACAGGAAGTAGCGCCATAATGTGACACTCATAAAACCTAGCAGATTAATGATCCATACAAGGACTCCTTTAGCTGATGTCTCTAAAGCATTATAATATCTGGCATAGCAGAACGACGAGATGGTGATTACCAGCACCACCCAAGGCATCCATCTTCTGCCAAACCTGACGGCAAGCATATAGAGGATGAAGAACTCAAACAATACAAACGTAAACCAATAGCCTCCCTTGACAGCTCCCAATTGATGAAAAAACTCAGGTGGAGGAGCCAATATCAACAGAAAAATAAACGTGGGTACAATCTGCACCATGAACTTCTTATGTACGATCTGACGGAATGGCCGCTGGCTGACTGGTTCGAACAGCCACCCACTAATAAAGAAGAAACAGGGTAATCGGAACAGAAAGAATGTGCCATTATACCCCAACAAGGAGTCACCCAAACAGAAATGGCAGATATGCGAATACACGACGAGGATCATCGTAAACCCTCGCATCGCATCAATGTATTCTATTCGTTTTGTTGCCATTATGGCTACAAAATTACAGAAAAAAGCTGGAACTTTTGGTGAATTGAACAGAAAATGTTACTTTTGTCGTATGAAAGAGCGAATTAACTGGATTGACTGGGCAAAGGCACTGGCAGTAACGACTGTCGTGTTCTGCCATTTGCCCCAATCCCAGGAGTGGTATTATTATCGTTTTTTACAGGCTTGCATCATTTCTGTTTTCTTCTTTCTCTCCGGTTATTTAAAGAAAGACCGTGGCAGCAACAAGGAGAATTGGAAGAAGTATTGGCACGGGCTCATCATTCCCTATTTTATATATAATGCGATTGTCTATCCTTATTGGTTCGCGAAATACTATCTGCAGCATGGTGGGATGCCTGATTTCTTTTCAGCGATTCGTCCCATCTTGGGAGCCCTACTCTTCCAACACGAGAATGCCTTTTGTGAACCGCTCGACGGTCCATTATGGTATCTGCCCGCCGTCTTAGTAATGCACATTATCGTTGATTTGTGCAGAAAAACGCGATATCAGTACACTATCATGATTATGCTATGTATTGCATCCTATTTCGTCTATGCAGCCAACAAACAATACAGTTTCTTGCCTAACCTCACCTTTATCGGCATCATCAGTCGACTACCGTTTTATTATATCGGTTATCTGATGAATCGCACAATGGGGACAGTCCCCTCTTTGAGCAGCGTAGCGATTTACAGGGGGACTGTCCCCATCGTGCTGGGCTGTGTATCCATGCTGACCCTGAGCATTCTTTTCTTCCATTGGCACATGCAGACACTATACTCAGGAGATCACATGCTACATATTGCATTGTTCTATCCTGTAAACCTCTGTTTTCTCTTTGGTGTGCTCTATGGTTGTAAACTCTTAGATAGCATAAAATTAGACTTCGTCACAAATCTTTCCATCGGCACTTTGGTGATTATCGGTCTCCATGCTCCTGTCATCAGCTTCATAAACTTCACTCTCGAGCATACAATCCATATAGAGGGTGTCATCTGCTATCAGTGGTATGAAGCATTGCCTATTGCCCTACTCATCACCGCCATCCTCTACCCCATTATCCTTTGGGGAAAGAATAACGCTCCCTTTCTATTAGGTAGAAAAGCACCTAATTGTTTGGTGATTTCAAAGAATAGTTCTATTTTTGCCAAAAACTGTTGACATGACAAAAGAAATCAAGTTCAGCGTGACTATACCAGCCTATAAAGACAGGTATCTGAAGGAAACCATTGATAGTGTTCTGGCCCAAACCTACCAGAATTATGAGATTGTTATTGTTAATGATGCCTCTCCTTATGATCTTGATAGCATTGTCATTCAATACGAAGATCCACGCATTTGCTATTTCAAAAACAAGCAGAATTGCGGTGCGAAGAACGTTGTTGACAATTGGAACATCTGCCTCAGCCATGCGACGGGCGATTTTGTCATGTGCATCGGTGATGATGACAACCTGACACCAAGATGCTTTCAGGATTTTGCCAATCTCATTGAGAAATATCCAGATTTGGACTTATATCATGCCAGAAGTGAAATCATCGATGATGACTCAAACTTTGTCTGTCTGCTTGAAAAGCGTCCAGAATGGGAGTCGGTTTATTCGCTGATGTATAATCCCCGAAACACTCATCTAGGCGATTGGCTCTTTAGAACTGAAACATTGCGAAAGAACGGAGGCTTCTACAAGCTTCCTTATGGTTGGCAAAGTGACGATATCAGCGCTTTTATCGCCGCGGCTAGTCATGGTGTTGCCAATACACAGGAGGTAGGATTTCAATATCGCGGAAATGGTCTATCCATTAGTCACGATCTCACTTGTATTGAGGATAAAATTGAAGCCGTCCGATTCTCTATCAAGTGGCATCTAAAATTCGTGGCTGACAAGCAACCCGACAATGAGAAAGACCGTCAACTCATCGAACTTATCAAACGCGATGCCTTAAAACAAGGCAATCAAGATATTGACGACATGGTTGAATTTGACATCCGAAAACACTTTTGGACACGCAGTTGGTTCTGGTTATGGCATCGCCAAAAACATGGCATATCCATAAAACGTTATTTGCATTGTGTATTAAGAGCTATCAAATACATACTCAAATAAATAAACAGGACTCATTTATATTTCTCTTTTATATCACATTGAGGAATATGAGTGTTCAAAGAGTATAACCAACGTATCTATACGACCGAAGATTTGCAGTTCATATATTTGCCTGTCGCTTTTGTTTTTTCCGTCAATCTCTATCCAACAGGAAGGAAAGACGCCTACGCCCCTATCCTAACTTGACATAAAAATACGTCTAATTACTTGGAAGTTTCAAAGGGAATGTATCTTTACAAAGAAATGACAGAAATAAAAAACTTTTGATTGTTTTTCTTTATTTTCAGAAATTTGTGGTAACTTTGCACCTAACAACAAGCTATTGGAGTATATAATCAATAAAGATAGAGGATTCTAGTACAAAATAACAGGTAAATATGGAACAATATATCGGCAGGGAACGTCTTTCTGAGGCCATTACTTGGCTCCGGTTCCCACTTATATTCTTTATTATCCTGTTGCATTGCTATTCAACGGTTAAACTGTCTGGCATTCACGATTTATATTTTAGAATGATTTACCCCTTCTCCCTTTGGCTTGGAGAAACAGGTGTACCTGGATTCTTCTTTATATCGGGGTATCTTTTCTATTTGAGCAGAAAGTCTTATCAGCAGAAACTGAAAACACGCTTCCATACGCTTCTGATTCCTTATTTGATATGGAATGCCTTATTACTCGGACTTTATATTATGGCTTACGCAGCAGGACACCCTCAAGACATCAATGGAAAAAACATAGCAGATTATACATTTATCGACTACATCCGAACGTTCTGGGATAGAGGATCCTTCGATGAAGGGAACTTTGTACCTATTCTTTGCCCCTTCTGGTATATCCGTAATCTGCTTATTATGTCTTTACTCTCACCACTATTCTATTATATTATAAAACATGTTCGTGAAGTATTCTTATTATGTGTAGCAATCTGGTGGCTGACAACGCCACATAATGCCTTTATATCACAGACGATTTTGTTCTTCTGTCTTGGAGCCTATTTCTCCATACTCGAAAAGAACCCCTTGGAGTTTTTTATCAATTATAAGAAAACCTTTTTGACTCTATGTGCTTTTTCCGCCATTGCTGATATTGTAGCACACACGATATATGTAACACCTGTCAATCTTCAAACACACAGATTGGCGCTGATTCTTAATATCCCTGCACTCTTCATTCTAGCAGACAATTGCTGTAAGCGTGGTATCACCTCCGAAAGATTACCTAATGCTGCTTTTATCGTCTTCAGTGTCCACTACCCCATTGTTGTCATCATGCGGAAAGTCTGTGCTTCCAAATTGGGAGATGCTTCAGACTTGATTCATATTCCCCTATTTTTTGCTTGTGTTGTCATTGCGACAGCAATCAGTTTACTAATCTACATATGTTTAGACAGATTTCTGCCCAAAGTCAAAAACATCTTATCAGGTAACAGATGAAATGCCGGTTAATAATCTGCATATTAGCCGTATTAATATCGGCTACGATGTATGTATTAGACATTGCATACTATTATTATATGCCCCCAAAAGAGCATTACCCATATACAATTAAAAAGAAATGCAAAGACACATTAAGAATCGCATTTATTGGAGATAGTTGGGCATTTATGCACACGCCCTATGATTACAGCATTTCAAACATTCTATCAGAACAACTGAATTATCCTGTTCAATTTCGTTCATATGGGATATGCGGTGCGACAAGCAAAGACATTTATGAACAATTATTCTCAAATCATGACATAAGGCATTTCCTTTCAAATGGCCTTGAAGTTTGTGTCATATCAGCAGGTATAAACGATACTTACAAAAAAATGAGTAATATCTATTACCAAAAGAGTATGGAATATATAATACGCTTCTTCATTACAAATAGCATCTACCCTATTATAATTGAAATACCCGATTATAACATTGAAAAAGCATACAGGAATCAAACAGTATTCAAGATGATTGTTAGACAAGTCTCCATGCTACTAACAGGCACAAACATCGATTGCAAACATGATTTCAGAAACGCATTAAATGACCTCTTGTTGCATTCAAATAATTTCGGTCATAAAGTCTATGTTGTCAGATACAAAGAATGGAATTCAAATTATCAAAAAGACCTTGAAAAATACTATCTACCAGACAATATGCATCTTGATGAGAGAGGCTACGCTCTTCTTGACACTTGTATAACCGAACATATTAGTAACATTTTCTATAATCATTTAACCCCAATCGATCGTTAAATCAATTTGAAAGCAAATTGGAGTAAATGCTAAACGACAACACCTAATTATGTACCGACCTACCAAATAAAAATAGCATCATAGTATGCGACCTTGATAGCAATTTAATAATAATAATACAAGCAAGAAGTATCAGAATTGAGAAAAGGGGTGAGACAAAATAATTAAATAAGCTAACGTCCAAATTGTCAAATTTTAAAAAATGGCTCATAAATCTTTCTAGTATAACAGATTGTAATATATATATTTCCAGAGTATATGCTCCCCAATAACCTATTATTGGAATCGGTTTAAGATTCAATCTATCATTTGAAACACTAAGGGCAATACTGAAAAAAGATAGTGCACCAATTATACCTATCATCAATCGATAAAACCTATAGAATACAATTACTAAAACATCTTGGATAGTAGTAATTGAAGCGAAAGAGATTCCATGACTGTTATCCCATGATGATTTGTTCCAAAAAAGAAGCAACAAAAGAAAAGTGCCCAAAAGAGACGCAGTATGATTTCGGACCACTAATCTTAAGGAAATATTAACTTTGAGTTCATAACCTATAAGAAAACATGGGAACATGAAAGAAACAAAAAAAGGAGGTATTAATTGACTCACTAATAATGATAATATATACAGATATCTCTTGGAGAGTCTTAGATGAATTCCAACATATAAAAGGAAATAACATACAAAACAACTTTTTAAAAACCAAAAGTTAGAATACCAATATAGGTCTACTATTACTTTATCGTATGTAAGATTTTTAGTTAAGTCTCCGAAATTGATAAAGAACAAACACAAGAAATATAAAAGAGCCCATATGTAGCATGGATATAATAGTTGCCTGATTTTTTTACAAAAAAAGTCAAACATTTTTAACTGCATCGATGATGCAGAAAAAAAACCTGAAATCATCATAAATAATGACACATGGAAAGAATTAAGAACACGAGAAATTACATTTTCACTACTATCTGATGAAAGGAACCATAAAATACAATGTCCCCATATTACAAAAAATATAGCGAACAATTTCATTAAATCAAACGACAGAAGTCTCTGTTTCTTAGCTACATTTGTCATAAGTGACCTAATCTCCATTAATTGCTTCTTCTAATTGAAATGCACATTTTTTAATATTATACATTTTTTCGGCTAATGCCCTTCCTCGCCTTCCCATTTCAACAGCCTCAGCCCGATGCGTACTAATATACATAATCGCGTCATCCCAAGTCAAATTATCATCAACGACCAAGCCTATACCTTCCTTTTTAATATCAATCGGAGAATAGGGATTGTAATTACAAATAACCGGTTTACCCATTGCCATTGCCTCCACTATAGAAGTCAATCCCAAACAATAATTGATATTTTCCTTAATTAGTGGAATTAATACACACAAACATTCTGATGTACGTTTTGCAAGTTTAACGGCAGATGCATTATCTCTCTCTACAAATTCTATTTTCACATTCATCATTTTTCCCACTTGGCTTTCTAGAAAATTAAAATTTTCATTTGTTCGATTAGTATACAATTCCAACTTAGCAGGTTTATTTTCAAAAGCACATATTAAAGACTTATAATCTCGTTGCTCTCGACCTGTGGAAATAAAAAAATCGCCCTGAGAAGGATTTGGATATTTATTATCAATATAATCTAAATCATCACCCCAAAAAAGGAAACGCGCTTTTGAAGATTTTATTAAATGATCTGAGACACTTTCATTCATGTTTTTTATAGAATGAAAGAATACAACATCAAATGAACGATATATTATTTTGTAATACATCTTACTCAATATCCCATTACCTTTTTTCATTGTTGTATGACATATGGCAATCAATCTCTTATGAGAAAGTCCTAAATGCTTTAAAATAGCCAAGACCAAAAAGGGGGCAACGAACAGATATGGGATAAAAATGACATCGGCCCTTTTTAACATCATTAAGTTATTGTGAATAATCCCCTTAATACCCTGATTACTATCTAATGAAATATTAAGAATATTATAACAACCTGATTTTTCCAATTCAATACTACCATAAAAATGTCGACTTGACATATTGCCTTTGTAATACTCATTTATCAAGGCAACTTTTCCATATCCAACATTTAATATTGTCTTCTTATTAGCACTCATATTACTTATTATTTATTTGACTAAATTTTCTTCAGAGTCTTTATAATTGTCTGTCTTATGGAATATCCTCGTGATACCTTTCAATTGTATTCCTATATTTTCGAAGAAACTCACATACATAGGTTTGTTACCAATAGTGCCATAACCTGTAACTGCACGGCAACGACGATCACGAACAAAGACGATCCTTCCATATTTTTTCAAATTAAAGGCCATAGAGCCATCTTCTCCTCTGATGATATCAACACGATAGGGTTCCTGTCGGCCATAGTCGGCATTATAGGCAAAGACCAAACCACGTACACTGAGTTCGGGACGCTTGAAATGCTGAATCCAAAGGAAAAGGTCACGCGTCATCTCATAAATCTTCAAGCCCAATTTGGAATGGTTCTCATCAGGGAAGTAACCCCAAGTAGCAGATGCACATGAGACACCTGGTTTCATCAGATGATCCAACATAATCTCAAAATACTGAGGAGGATAGATGGTGTCACTGTCCACATCGAAATAATACTTTCCTTTAGCATGCTGCAACCCACAACGACGAGCATAGCCACAAGAATGCTGATACTCCGTATAATATGGAATGCCAGACTTTTTATAAATCTCGGCTGTCCGATCCTTAGAATCATTATCCACGCCAATAATTTCCACAGGATATTTACACTGAATTTCACTCAATGCCCAAAGACATGCTTGCAAATGAGTTTCCTCATTATAGCCTATCACAACAATGGAAGCTATCGGATCTGAACTCTGAAGACGAGCCAAACGTTCCCGTGTTCCATCAACCACCTCTTGAGGGACTTCAGTGAAGGGTTTGCCATAAACTGACATATATTTATCGTACCATGCCATGCTTTATTTGTTTTTAGTTATAGATTCAAATAGTGATACCCATTGAGGCATAATGGTCTCACGAGCATAACGTAAGACATTCTTGCGGCCATTCTGCCCCATTTGCTTTCGTAATCCTTCATCTTCAATCATCAGACAAACTTTTTCTGCCAATGCTTTACTATTTAAGTAATCGACTAGAAAACCATCTTTTCCGTCTGTAATCACATTTCTTGGACCATAAGGACAGTCAAATGAAACACATGGAAGGCCACAGGCCATTGCTTCCAGAAGCACCATTGCAAAACCTTCAAAGACAGAGCTCATTACATAAATAGAACTCTTTAGATATTCCTCCATAATATGGTCGGTGGGCTTATTCATGATAACGACCTTTTGAAGGCCATAGTCACAAATCTGCTTGCGCACCTTCTCTTCATATTCGCCAGAACCAAAGATATTTATAATCCAGTCTGGATGTTTCTTATAAACCTCCCGCCAAGCGTCAATCAAATAATTATAACCTTTCGCGCTATTATATCTACCTACAATAATAGCCTGTTTATTATCACATGCACTTGGTTTCTCTGGATAGAATGGATATGAATTGGGTATAACATATACTGGCAAAAGATGTCCCCAATCCTCCTTATCCTGAGTAGTTAACACCACCAATGCATCAAGTGTACTCACCTGACGTTCCATACTCCAACGGAAATATTTCGTCAAATACCTGAAAAGGATATTCTTTTTCTCCAACAAGTGGAAATTTCGAATAAAATGCTTGGTTGTATGAGCCTCGCCGATCTTCCTACTGCCATCTTTAATCTTGGTGATGAAGCTGATGTCACGTCCCAATGTGGTAATAACTATATCTGGACGATTCCGCATTAATAATGCTTTCATCTTCTTGCGGTACTGATGCATCAGTTTGAAAAACATCCAAATCCTGACAGGAAAACTATGGCCATACTCTTTAGAGAAATCAATAGCCAAATCTATCAATTTCACTTCAGGGGAAAGAGGAAATGCTGGCTCACGCCCCATCTGGGTATCGGTAACTATCGCTACCTCATGCCCATGTTCTGACAACCAATTAGCCTTTTCAGCGAGGACGCGATCGGCTCCACCTTTTGTTACAAGAGCTGTGTATATATAGTATATTTTCATAGGCCTTTAATTTTTGAAAACAAACGAATCATCAGGATACTTAATCCGCATGGCAATTTACCCAAAAGATAAAGCATCAAGTTTTGGATGCGACGCTGCTTGAAAGACATAATTTCTGACAATGTTGCAGGATGAGATAAATAGCGATGCAACTCTTTATTTGTAAAAGCAGGAATGATATAGCGATGCTTCTTTAAGACATTACAAGCAATATAGATGTCAGACATCATCGCAATATAACATTGATTGGGGTAATATGACTTTTGACAGAACTGTTCATTCCCCTTTTTAAGATGTTCTACTGCCTCAAAGTATTGAATAATCTTTTCCTTATATATCTGGTCATGATGCCACGAATTGGACAAAGAATTCTCACGACACAGATAGGTATAAGTAATATCCGGTAGCAGGACAGCGCGTTCTGTTAATGTTACCAAATGAAGTGTAAATACCATATCTTCCCAGAAATCCGACTTAAAAAAACGCAGGTTATTCTGACGGATTAAGGACAGTTTGACCAAATAGTTACAGGCAGATGCCTGAAATCCTGCATACCGCTGGTATGCGAAATCCGCAAAGGAATCTGCATCCTCAAAGGACATCTTGGGATACTGGAACAAGGTGCTTTTACCAGACAATTCAATCCGCTCATAGGAACCGAACGCCACATCGGCTTGATGTTGCTCTATCTGGTCCATTAGAAGAGAAATCGTGTTTTTATCTATGACATCGTCGGAATCGACAAAGTACAGAAAATCGCCCTTGGATTCATCGATAATCTGGTTACGAGTCACGGATACGCCCTGATTATGCTCATGAGACAAAATTCGCATATCCTTACCTCTCGGATGGATTTGCTGAATATCGTACAGGATCTCCAGAGATTTGTCATCACTACCATCATCAATAACAAGGAACTCTATATCCGGATAGGACTGTGACAAGACAGACTCCATCGTACGCTTGATGTAGTTCTCCACCCTAAATACAGGAATTCCTATCGTTACTTTATGTCGCATCCTAACCCTTTCTATGATGTAATCCCAGTTTTTTCATTATTGCAATATAAGGCTGATACCATGTCCATTTATTGACCTTATAATCTGTGGCATAAACATATTTATCATTAAACCGAACAATATTCAGTTGGTGTCCACCATCAATGAAGATATTGTTATGAGGGAAGACGTTCTGCCTAAACATTTTTTCTTCATAATGGTTATCGTCGATTTGGGTAATCTCCATCAATGAAATATTATCCCCATAGTCTTTATGACAATCCTGAGTAACTCTTAGCAACTTTCCCTTATAGTCAATCAAAGCCCCCCCATTGCGCCCGAACTCATTACTTTTGCATATCGGAGACTGTGGATGTTTGACGAAAGTGCCATTTAACAGGTCATCAGTTACATACAGTTCCTGATAATACATCCAGTCTTTCTGATAAGAGGTAAAAAGATAATAATGACCATCTTTAATATAGATGTGACTATCATTGAACGAGAAGTTAATGCCTCTGACACGTTCTTGACTTAACAAGGTGCGGACAAAAGTGAAAGAAGACATATCATCATTTGCTTGATAGAGACGGACGGAATCACATTCTTGAGATTCTGGAATCATATAGATTTTCCCGTGATCTTCAAACACATACGGAAAAGACAGATGATACGGTTCTTTTAAAACGGCTTGTGGTGGATACCATGTCTTTAAGTCCTTGGTCTTAGTCATTGCAATATATCCTGGATCATCCCAATGCTGGACTTCATAAAAAAGATATAACACATCATCTTTGACAAACAAAAATGAATCCGCCTGAAATCTCAGTGGCTTCGGCTTCCATAATCCTTTCAACGGATATTTAAGGATTAGGTTTTGTTCATTAAAGATGTCTAAAGACAATTCTTTTGTTGCAAAAAGAGCAACAGTAAAGGTAACATCCTTCCTGAATAGCGTTTGTCTTATCTTATTAAGTATCCCTATCATACTCTTTATTGTTTTCTAACCACATTTTCAAAAAGCGCATTCCAACGCTCACATATCACATCCAGTTTGAACCGTTGAACGTTCTTAATAGCAGCAGAAGCCATGCTGTGTCGTTTTCTTTCGCCTGACATCATCTGATGCAACGCATCAGCAAGCTGAGATGTATCACCAGAAGGTACAAGCAGGCCATCTTCGTTATGACGGACGATATCCTTGGGGCCACAAGGACAATCAAAGGATACGACTGGCAAGCCACAGGCCATCGCTTCAATCAGTACCATACCAAAACCTTCGAAGCGGGAACTAAAGACAAACAAGGAACTGTTCAGATACTCAGCCTTAATATCAGAGGTACTACCATTCAAATGGCAACGAGTCCTGTCAATCTGCAATTCTGTGATGATTTGTTCATAAGACGTACGGTCTCCCATGCCATAGATGGCCAGTTCCCAGTCTGGATGCTGTTGTTCTATCTTCTTCCATGCCTGGAGCAAGAGGTCGAAGCCTTTCTGATAGACATATCGGCCCACGGCGATGACACGTTTATTAGTCAAAGGACTTACCTGATCGATATCGAAAGCCAAAGGATCGGGAATCACCTCGACATTCGATAGTTCTGTCCAAGAAGCCTTATCCTCTTCTGTTAATACGACAAAACGATCTAGACGTTTAAGATGGGAAACCAAATTATGCATCCAATATTTGGCAAAGAGTCGCTTAACAATGTTGGTATCACCGGCCTCAAAATTACGATAGTTGGCTCGATTGACATGTAGTTCGCCAATTTTGCGACTACCATCCTGAATATCATTGATAAAATTGATTTCGCGACGCAGAAGACTAACCGTGATATCGGGTTTGAGACGAATCAGTTCCTCCGTCAGACGCTTCTTAAAAATGCGTTGTTTCTGTAGATATACAAATATCTTCTTGACAAAGGAACAGGTCCAAAGTACCTCAAAATCAACATCGAGATTAATCACCTTGATCTTATCTGACAGGGGATAGAATAATGGCTTGTCCTTGCCTTCTGTCAGGATAATCGTTATGTCATAACCCAGTACATCAGCCATGTAATTGGCTTTCAGAGTCAAGACACGTTCTACACCTCCAGCCATATAGAGGGCGGGGGTGCAATAGACAATCTTGACGGGGCTATTTGACATAATTTCTCGATTTTTTCTGCAAATGTACGGATAAAATTTGATTATTCCAAATTATATCCGTATTTTTGCATCCATAAAGTGAAGAAATGATAAAAGTCAGCGTTATTCTGCCTGTCTATAATGTCGCAGCGTATTTGGACGAGACATTTGCGTCACTCCTGTGTCAGACGCTTCAGGAGATAGAGATTATTGCCGTGAATGACGGATCAATGGATAATAGTGAGGACATCATTAAGAAATATGCACAGCAGGATGCACGAATCAGCTACTTCTCTCAAGAGAACCAAGGACAGTCGGTCGCCAGAAATCTGGCTCTTCAACATGCCAAGGGAGAATATATCTATATGATGGATTCGGATGATGTGTTAGCCAATCCTGATGCATTGCGAATCTGTTACGAATATGCTGAACAAAATAAAGCCGATTTCATTTTCTTTGATGGGGACACGCTTCAGGAGCAAGGAGCCGCCCCCCTCACTTGGGATTATAAGAGAACAGAAGATCTAGATGAGAGTAAAGCCTATAACGGAGAAAGGCTCCTTAGTGAGGTGTTGGATAAGTGGAAGCATAACTGTGTCGTTTGGCTGCTGCTTATTAAGCATAACTACTTAAAGCAGATCGGTCTAGACTTTTACCCTGGTATTATTCATGAGGATGAGCTCTTCACAACCAAGCTCACATTGCAAAGTGACAAAATATTTTGTCTAAAAAAGAGTTTCGTCAAACATCGTGTCAGATCAGCTTCAACAATGGGAATCCGCTACTCCAAGCGAAACATAAACTGCTATCTGACAGTGATAGACGAATTACTGAAGTGGCGGAATACACCTATTATCCACAAATTTGCGAAATACACTTTAAGTAAAGTATTCTATACAGGGCATCAGATACCTTTCAAGGAAAAACCTGCTGTATTCTTGAGAGCCGTTAAGTCGGGATATCTGAAATACATCGGACTGAAATCTGCAATAGTATTTTGGTTTAAGAAGTAACGGTTAGGCTTCTTCAACCACACGTCGCATCTGAATCTTCCAACTGAGGTTCTCGACAGTCTTGCGTATCTCTGCAGGGTCAAACCTATGAGACTCTATAAAAACTACAATTTGTTGTATGTTTATCGGAGACTCATCGGGAAGTGCCTTTATGATATATGGTTTATCTTCGAAATCACTATCAATCTCGGAATAGATAAAGGGAATTCCACGGGTGGCATACTCGCGATTCTTTAGTGTCTTGATATTTGTAATACCGCTACGATGACGAGCGAGACTACCAATAGCGAAACAACTCTGATTAAACACATTATTTAGTTCATCGCCAAAAAGTTGGCCATGAAACACAACATGGTCTTTTAACCCATACTGATCGATTAAAGTTTGGATACCCGGATAATCTCCCTGACCATAGAGGTCAAAAGGATCAATACCACCAACTATGTGGAAGATGATATTTCTTGGAGAAGTGGCATTCTTGTAATACTCACCTAGACCTGCTATCAAACGGTCGTAACCATGCCACAGATGAACTTCTGCAACAGCTATCAGATGAATCGCATCATCGACGGGCTGAAAATGGTGGAGGGGAATACTATCGAAATCTACGCCATTACTGATTCGGATGGTTCGTTGTCCAAAAATTTCATTGGCATCAGAAAAGGTGACAATGGCTGACATCTGGCGCGCAAGACTATTGCGAAAAAGTTGGTCGATCTTCAACCCCAAACGTTCCTGACGTGAGAAGGTGGCAAACTCCTGATCATAAGGATAGGTGGGTATCTCCGTAACGGCCTTGATGCCCAACTGGCGAAGTCGCTTAAACAAACGAATCAGAAACGGACTGGCATTCTGGAAACAACGGGCATAAACAAACTGAATACCGTTGAGTTTGCAATAGTCATAGATACAGCCGTAGTCTATACGCTGACGAAGGCCTGCCACAAACCCTGTACCATAGTCTTGAATGACCTGGTCATCGACATAGCGGCAGCGATGACCTTGGGCATCAAAATCATAATAACAAAGGTGGACTTCATATCCATTTTCACGAAGGCCTTTCACCTGATAATGGATCTTTTTGCTGATGCCACTCACTTCAGAAAATCCGTGATAGACGAGGAACAATATCTTCATTTTCATTATTTTGCTGCAAAAGTAGGTAAAAATTTGGAATTAAACAAAATAATTTGTATTTTTGTCGTCGTAAATGAAGTCATGACATGAATAACGAGGCTATCAGAGGACAATTCAAGGGCAATCCCAGGTTGAAGAAATTTGTGGACTGGATGATTATGAACCAAGTGCAGACAAGGCCACGATGGTTCATCAGGATGCTGGCTCCGCTCTATCAGCATAGGGGGAAGCATTCTGTGATTCATCGTTCGGCCAGAATGGATACCCCACCCTATCGTAAGTTCTCGCTAGGTGATTACTCGGTCATAGAATCTTTTGCCTGCATCAACAATGCAGTGGGCGATGTTATTATTGGTGACCATACTAGGATAGGCCTGCACAACACAATCATCGGGCCTGTGACTATCGGCTGTCACGTAAACCTGGCACAAGGCATCACGGTAACAGCACTTAATCACAATTTTGAAGATTCTGATAAACGAATTGACGAACAAGGTGTCAGTACGACTCCTGTCACAATAGAAGACGACATCTGGATTGGTGCTAATGCAGTGATTCTGCCCGGTGTCACTATTGGGAATCACTCAGTAGTTGCCGCTGGAGCCGTTGTAACAAAAAATGTTCCACCCCACTCGCTCGTTGCAGGCGTGCCGGCTAAAATTATCAAACAGATATGAGAATAGGTATAGAAGCTCAGCGCATTTTCCGTAAAAACAAACATGGCATGGACTATGTGGTGTTGCAAGAGATTAAGGAACTGCAAAAGATGGATACGAAAGATGAGTATTTCATCTTTGTCGCTCCAGGTGAAGACAGGTGCTTGGAGGATACCAGCAATGTGCATATCATAGAAATTGGCGGTGGTTTCTATCCCCTATGGGAACAGTTCACATTACCAAGAGCAGTCAAGAGACTGAATCTTGACGTGTTGCATTGTACCAGTAACACGGCTCCACTTCGTTGCAACATTCCACTCATCCTGACACTACATGACATTATCTTCCTGGAACCCCGCGACAAGTCAAACAAATCGCTCTACCAGAACATGGGATGGTTTTATAGAAGACTTGTGGTGCCAAGAATTCTCAAGAAATGCAGACGTATCATCACAGTCTCTAACTTTGAGAAGAAGAACATCATGACGAAACTCAATATTCCTGAAGAGCGGATGGCCATGATCTACAATGGTTATAACGAATGGTTCAAGCCTGTGACCGACTCAAAACTGGTATTCAAAAAATACATTGATACCGAAGGGTACTTCTTCTTCCTAGGCAATACAGATCCCAAGAAGAACACTGAGCGGACGCTTATTGCCTATTCAAAGTATCTTGAGAAATCGAATGTGAAACGCAAACTATTGATGGCTGATTTAGATAAAGAATATCTTGATGGTATCATAGAGAGGAATCATATTGAGAACATCAAGAAAATGATTGTGATGCCCGGGTATATTGTCAACAGCGATCTGCCATATATTTACAATAGTGCTTTTGCCTTCCTATACACTTCGTTGAGAGAAAGTTTTGGCATTCCCCTGCTCGAGGCTATGGCTTGTGGGACACCTGTCATTACCTCTAACACATCATCCATGCCAGAGATTGGTGGCAAAGAAGCTATCCTAATCAATCCAGAAAGTGCTGATGAGATTGCAGAGAAGATGCTGCAGCTGGAGGAAGATGATACGCTATACAAGGAGCAGGAAGAAATTGGTATTCAAAGAGCCAAACTCTTTTCTTGGAAACAGACGGCTGAGCAACTGCTAGACGTATATCATGCAATCCAAAACCAGAAATCATAGGCTTTTCAGCCAAAGAGATCCAGAGATAGGTCTTGCTGAGGTTTTTCCTCTTTTTCTTCTTCGGAGGATTGTTCTTTGAAGTCCAACATCAATTGTTGGGCATCGGGATTGTTCTTGGTGTTCAGACGGTAATAGCCTCGCTGTTCCATACTTTCTATCAGCGAGGAAGACAACTTGGAGTTTTTCAACAGGTATTGCTGAACATACGAACGGATCTCTGACAGATCAGGTGTATAGAATAATGTTGAATTCTGGTTATAGACGTGTTTGGCCAACAGTTGAACACTGATGCCCTTGTCACCTACAGCTGTAAGGATCCTAAGTATCTGACGGTCGTATGTCATAAAGATTAAAAAAGGCCGGTAAGACGATTACCGACCTTTTTTTATTTGTAAGTAAATGGATTAAGCCAATGTTACTTTCTCATCTTCGTTGGCGAGCTTACCCTCCTTGAAGAGCCAACCCAGACCGAGAAGAGTCTCCTCCTCAGAAATCTTTGCAGCCTTTGCAATCTCCTTTACGGTGAGAGCCTTTCCAGCGGCTGCCAGTGCCTGATAAACATCACCAGCCTTGAAACCTGCATTCTCAGCGTTTACAGTGAGAACAGACTTAGCTGCTGCCTTCTTAACGGTTGCGGTCTTCTTTTCAGCGGCTGCCTTAGGAGCGGCGGCCTTCTTTGCTGTTGCTTTCTTTTCTGCCATAATTCTTAAAAAATTAATACTTTATTGAAGTTATACTCTTGTTCATTATAAATCGCGTGCAAAAGTACGACTATTTATTCATACAAGTTATTGATATTTAAGTATTTTTGGCAAAAAGGTAACTATTCTTGACGAATATCAATTTTCAACTGCAACTCTTCAAGTTGTTTCGGGTCTAACTCACCTGGTGCATCCAGCATCACATCGCGACCACTATTATTCTTCGGGAATGCGATACAATCACGGATACTGTCGAGACCTGCCATCAACGATACAAAGCGATCGAGACCGAAAGCCAGACCTGCGTGAGGAGGTGCTCCATACTTGAAAGCATTGATCAGGAAGCCAAACTGAGCCATAGCACGCTCGGGGGTAAAGCCGAGAATCTGGAACATCTTTTCCTGGAGTTTACCATCATGGATACGGAGTGAACCGCCACCAACCTCAACACCATTGCATACGAAATCGTAAGCGACGGCACGAACCTTCTCCGGGGCAGTATCCAACAGAGGAATATCATCGGGATTAGGCATGGTAAAAGGATGATGGGTAGCCATCAAGCGCTGTTCCTCATCGCTCCACTCAAAGAGCGGGAAGTCGACAATCCAGAGACAGACGAAGTTGTCCTTATCACGAAGGCCGAGACGATCACCCATCTCAAGACGAAGCGTACAGAGCTGAATGCGAGTCTTATTGGCATTGTCACCAGAGAGAATCAGCACGAGGTCACCATCCTTGGCACCAGTTGCCTCCTTGACTTTTGCCCATACTTCAGGTTCATAGAACTTGTCAATGCTGGATTTCACTGTACCATCTTCATTGAACTTGACGTAAACAAGCCCCTTGGCACCAACCTGCGGACGCTTGACAAATTCAGTCAACTCATCGAGTTGTTTACGAGAATAGTTAGCACATCCCGGTACACAGATACCACCGATATAGGTCGCATCGTTGAATACAGGGAAGGTACCTGTGCCTTTCAACTGATCCATCAGTTCAACAAACTCCATGCCAAAACGGAGATCTGGCTTATCAGAACCAAAGCGACGCATGGCCTCATGCCAAGTCATACGCTGAAGCGGGGGAAGTTCAACACCACGAACCTCTTTGAACAAATGACGGGCCATATCCTCGAAAAGCTGCAGTACATCCTCCTGCTCAACAAACGACATCTCGCAGTCAATCTGTGTGAATTCCGGCTGACGGTCTGCACGCAGATCCTCATCACGGAAACACTTGGCTATCTGGAAGTATCGATCGAAGCCACTGACCATCAACAGCTGCTTAAGCGTCTGGGGAGACTGGGGCAAAGCATAGAACTGCCCAGGATTCATGCGAGATGGCACCACGAAATCACGGGCTCCCTCAGGCGTAGAGCCAATCAGAATCGGTGTCTCAACCTCAATAAAATCCTTGGCATCAAGGAAGTTACGGATGAGGATTGTCATGCGATGACGCAGTTCGAGGTTCTTTCGAACAGCAGCACGGCGAAGATCGAGATAACGATACTTCATACGGATATCATCACCACCATCAGTATTATCCTCAATCGTAAACGGAGGTGTCAGACTCTCACTCAAGATATTGAGTTCTTTCACCAGAATCTCGATGTCGCCAGTAGGCATCTTAGTATTCTTACTCTGACGTTCGCTCACTTCACCCTTGACCTGAATACAGAACTCACGGCCTAACTTATTGGCACGATCACACAGTTCTGCATCATCAGCCTCATTGAAAACCAACTGTGTCAAACCATAACGATCGCGCAAATCAACGAAAGTCATACCTCCCATCTTACGACTGCGCTGTACCCATCCGGCAAGTGTCACGACACTGCCTGCATCTGAGAGACGAAGCTCTCCACAAGTCTTGCTTCTATACATATTTATTATATTTTTATTCTGTTTGAGGTGCAAAGGTACAAATTAGCGGGTAAAATACCAAATATTTCTTAATTATTAATTCCTAATTCTCTTTTTTTTATTACCTTTGCCCCGAAATTTATACTTAAAACCAAATGAAAATGAAAAAACTATTTGTAATGACCATGTTACTCATGTGCGGACTGACTGTTGCTTTAGCACAGAAGCCGGCGGAGATTAGATTTGACAAACTGACACACAACTTCGGAACCTTCTCAGAGAAAGAGCCTGTTGTCACTTGTACTTTTACATACACCAACATTGGAGAACAACCGCTGATTATCAATCAGGCTGTTGCCTCTTGCGGCTGTACTGTTCCTGAATATACGAAGGAGCCTGTTAAACCAGGCGAGAAGGGACAGATTAAGGTGACTTACAATGGCACAGGCAAATTCCCCGGACATTTCAAGAAGTCTATTACAATCCGATCCAACGGAGCGGTTGAAATGACCAGACTCTATATCGAAGGAGATATGACAGAAGCTAAATAAACGAAATCACCCGCCGATTGGCGGGTGATTTCGTTTTAGAATGTATAGGCAAAACCCAAAGAGCTATACTCCTTAAACTGCCAATAACCTAAATCATCGTCATACAGACTAGCATCGTCGAAACGTGGGAAGAGGAACAGATTGGCGGTGATGTACTTCGACACACGGAGTTCAAATGTATTCTCCCACTCTATCTCTGCACGCTTGAAAGACGTAAACGCATAGAAACGTGTCTTCCAAGTTACGACATCATTGAATTTCCACACCAAGTCGGCAGTCATATTCGGGCCAAACTCAAACATGGAATGCTTCCCTGGATCGAGACCATAACTTGGACCCAAATCAACTCGACCTACATAACGATAGTTCACAGCTATCGGAGAAAAGTTGATGGTTCCCGTCAACTTCTGGTTTTTCGTCTCCACCTTATAATCCATACCAAGACCGAGATTTATATTTAAAGGAGAGAAGAAATCCGAATAAATCTTTGGATCATTTGACTTATAGCCCTGAGTAAATTGCGTATAGGCCTGTAACTGAAGTGTATAGTACCAATTCTTAGCTGCTTCAAGTCCAAGTTTGCTCGTCAGACGAATCAGATCTTCGTTAGACTTGAATTTATGGAGTGAGTCTGTACGAGAACGGAGGAAACCTAGTTTCAACTCCAGCTTATTGTCCCACTTCCATTTATTCTTATTATCATAATTAGCCTCTGCCGTCAAAGCACCTACCATCGAATAGTTGCTTTCACCACCTTTGTACCAGTTGCCAGACACATAGTTCTGCATAAACTGAAGGAAGCCGTCCCCCTTGTAAGTCCAGAATTTGGGTTTCTGAACCATTACGGTATCGGGAATATCCTCTGGGGCATCCACCAAAGGCACGGTATCAACCTTGTTTACAAACTCAACCTCATTGATAATCGGCTGATACAAATCTTCTCGAATAGATCCTGTCTCTTCCAGATCCGTCTCGGTAGTACGAACCAAATCAGGACGTTTCAGATACACTTTCAGCAATGCAGCATCAACCTCATCGGCTACCCGATCCTTACCTGCTGACTCAGAGTTTAAAGCTAATGTCTTGTCGGCGACATTGTGATAGAACGTCAATGGTGCGAACAGCCGATAATAGCGTCCGTCCAGACTGTCATTTGGCTGTGCGGCACTCGCGCTGAGCGCTGAGATCACCGCAAATAATAATGTGACTTTTCTCATAACTGAATGCAAAGATACAATTTTTTCTTCATAGAATGCATACATTTCGTATTTTTTTCGTAATTTTGCACCTTGATTTAACGCGTACATTAATAAATAAAGCAAAAATAAATGAACAGAGACACTTTAATCGGCTTCATTCTGATAGCATTGGTCCTAATTGGATTCAGCTGGTATAACCAGCCTTCTGCTGAAGAAATTGAAGCCGCACGCAAGCAAGACAGTATCGCTGCAGCCATTAAGGATAACGCTGCAAAAAAGCAGAAAGCTGACGAGGCAGCCCGTAAGGCTCAGGCCGAAGAAGAAGCCAAAGGAGACTCTACCGCCCTTTTCTTTTCGGCACTTAACGGTACCAACCAGCCCATTGTGCTGAAGAATGACAAGGTTGAGCTGACCTTCAACACCAAAGGTGGCACCATCAGCAAGGCTATCATCAAAGGGTTTGAGGATCGTGACAACAAGATGAACGTGACACTCTTCGACGAGAATACTCAGCAGATGAATTTCATGTTGTCGGGCAAGTCGGAGAACATTATCACCCAAGATCTGTACTTTACCCCCTCGAACGTTACCGACAGTACAGTTACGATGACTGCTCAAGCTGGTAACGGTGGAAGTATCATTCTCGACTATCAGTTGGGCAAGGACTACATGTTACATTTCATGTTGCGTACCAACGGACTAAACGGACTCTTTGCTCCCAGTTATAAGGAGATGGACATCGAATGGACTGACAAGGCCCGTCAGCAGGAGAAAGGGTTCACCTTTGAAAACCGATATGCAACCCTTACTTACAAAGAGAAGAATGGTGGCACAGACTATCTGAGTGAGACATCCGAAAAAATCGATGAGAAGATAGAGGAATCACTTGACTGGGTAGCTTTCAAGAACCAGTTCTTCTCAGTGGCCCTGATCTCGAAAGACGACTTTGCCGCCAACTCGCTGATGACCAGTATCCCGCAGGAGAAAGGCTCCGGCTATCTGAAGCAGTTTAATGCCAAGATGAAGACGGCTTTTGACCCATCGGGTATCCATCCAACAGAGTTCGAGATGTACATCGGTCCCAACGACTTCCGTCTCATCAAGGATGTCGAGGAGCAGAGCACCTTCGGCAAGGAACTCGATCTGGAACAGCTCGTCTATCTCGGATGGCCGCTCTTCCGTTACATCAACCGTTTCTTCACGATCTACGTATTCGACTGGCTCACCTCATGGGGTTTCTCAATGGGTATCGTCCTTATCCTGATAACCTTGTTGCTGAAGGCCATTACCTTCCCGATGGTGAAGAAGAGTTACATGTCGTCAGCAAAGATGCGTGTATTGAAGCCGAAACTCGATGAGGCTACCAAGCAGTATGATAAGCCAGAGGACTCTATGAAGAAACAGCAGGAGATGATGAGTCTCTATGCAAAGTATGGTGTCAGCCCCTTGAGTGGTTGTCTGCCCATGCTGATTCAGATGCCTATCTGGATTGCCATGTTCAATTTTGTGCCAAATGCCATTCAGTTGCGCCGGCAGTCGTTCCTCTGGATCGACGACCTCTCAACCTATGATCCCATCATCGAATGGGGCACCCAGATCTGGGGTATCGGTGACCACCTCTCACTGACCTGTATCCTCTTCTGTGTATCCAACGTCCTTTATTCTTATATGACGATGCGTCAGCAGAAGGATCAGATGGTAGGACAGCAGGCTGAACAGATGAAGATGATGCAATGGATGATGTATCTTATGCCACTGATGTTCTTCTTCATGTTCAACGACTATTCATCAGGTCTGAACTTCTACTACTTTATCTCACTCTTCTTCTCTGCAGCCATCATGTGGACGCTCCGCAAGACCACCAATGACGAGAAACTACTTGCCATTCTTGAGGCAAAGTATCAGGAGAACAAGAACAATCCGAATAAGAAGACAAGTGGACTTGCTGCACGTCTGGAGGCCATGCAGAAGCAGGCAGAAGAGATGCAGAAACAGCGCATGAACCAAAAGAGATGACTATATGAAGAAATATCTGGTAATCCTTGTTGTACTAGCCAATCTAGTATTTCAAGCTAACGCACAAGACGAAGTGAAAATCGGGAAACAGAATATCAAGCTCACGAGCGACCTGATGACCCCAGAAGCCCTTTGGGCTATGGGGCGTATCGGTCAGGCTGAGGCCAGTGCCGACGGTAAGCAGATTGTCTATCAGGTAGGCTATTATAGTGTAAAGGCTAATAAGAGTCAGCAGAAGATTGCAGTGATCAATGCCGATGGCACCAATAATGTCACACTAACCACAGGCACAAAATCAGAAACAGATCCTACTTGGTATCATGGTAAGATCGCCTTCCTCTCCGGGGGGCAGATCTGGACCATGAATGCTGACGGTTCTGACCGCCAACAGCTTTCAAAGACATCGAAGGATATCGAGGGATTCAGATTCTCTCCTGACGGCAGTAAGGTCATCTTGCTCCATAGCATCGATTTCCACGAGGTCATCAAGAAGAATCCTGATGATCTTCCTAAGGCAACAGGTCGTTTGGTAACAGATCTGATGTATCGCCATTGGGACCATTATGTAGAGAGTATCCAGCATCCCTTTGTTGCTGAAGTAACCGAGGATGGTATCAAAGACGGCATCGACATGCTTGAGGGCGAGCCATTCGAGTGTCCGATGGAACCTTTCGGAGGTATGGAACAACTGGCATGGAGTCCTGACTCCAAGTCTATTGCCTATACTTGTCGCAAGAAGACGGGCACAGCCTATAGCATTTCAACCGATTCCGACATTTATTTATATAATATAGGTACGCGCGAGACAAAGAATCTCTGCAAGCCTGCTGACTATGTTGAACCAGAGATTAACCCAACTGTTTCGATGAAGTATCAGGAGGTGAACTCACAAGAGAATCTGAAGAACAATGTGGGCTATGACACCAATCCGAAGTTCTCACCTGATGGCAAGTATGTTGCCTGGCTCTCAATGGAACGCAATGGCTATGAGGCAGACCGTAACCGTCTGTGCTGCTACGACTTAGCTACCTGTGAGAAGAAATATCTCACTGAAAGTTTCGACTCTGGCGTTGAGGATTTCGTGTGGAGTGATTCTAAGGATGCTATGATTTACTTTATTGGCGTTTGGCACGCTACAGAGAATCTATATGCCATAAACTGGAAAGGTGAATTAAAACAAATTCAAACTGTTGTTTCACCTGAGTCAGGATCTGACGGACAGAAGAATAATCCTTGGGCAGACTTTGGTGCTATCCAACTGATGAACAACGGTAAGCAGCTGCTGATGGAACGTCACTCGTTTACCGCCCCTGCCGATCTCTATATTGTGACACCGAACTTCAAGAAGCCAGAAAACACTGTTGTTCAGCAGCTGACTTTTGAAAATAAGCACATCACCGACCAACTGGCTAAACCATCCGTCCAGCAGCGATGGGTGAAAACCACCGATAGCAAAGAGATGCTCACATGGATCATCCTGCCACCAAACTTTGATGAGACCAAGAAATACCCCACCCTGCTCTTCTGCGAAGGTGGCCCACAGAGTCCAGTTTCACAGTTCTGGAGCTATCGATGGAACTTCCAGATTATGGCATCCAACGGCTATGTGATTGTAGCACCTAACCGTCGTGGTCTGCCTGGCTTCGGTCAAGAGTGGCTGGAGGAGATCTCTGGCGACTGGACTGGTCAGTGTATGGCGGATTATCTCGCGGCCATCGACGATGCAGCCAACAACCTGCCATTTGTGGATAAGGACAAGTTAGGAGCTGTCGGAGCATCATTCGGCGGTTTTTCCATCTACTACCTTGCTGGTCATCACAACAAGCGTTTCAAGGCTTTTATCTCTCACGATGGTGCCTTTAACCTTGCTTCCATGTACTTGGAAACAGAGGAGAACTGGTTCTCCAACTGGGAATACGACGAGGCTTACTGGCATCGTCCACAGTTACCTAATGCCAAGAAGACCTACCATGACTCACCACATAAGTACGTCGAGAACTGGGATACGCCAATTCTCTGTATCCATGGCGAAAAGGACTATCGCATCTGCTATACCCAGGGTATGCAGGCTTTCAATGCAGCTCGTATGAAGGGGATTCCAGCAGAACTGCTTATCTTCCCCGATGAAAACCACTGGGTGCTGAAGCCTCAGAATGGTGTGCTCTGGCAGCGTACATTCTTCGACTGGCTTGACAGATGGCTGAAATAATAATCTAGATACAAGTTATAAGAATAAAAAGATATGACTCAAACGATTCAAAAGACTCTGCGCGATTCTGCTGCTATGCGGTGGACGGCGTTGCTGCTACTTGCCCTGGCGATGTTCTGCAGCTATATTTTCATGGATATCCTCTCACCTATCAAAGACCTGATGCAGGAAACCCGTGGCTGGGACTCCACAGCCTTCGGTACGATGCAAGGCTCAGAGGTATTCCTCAACGTATTCGTATTCTTCCTAATCTTCGCCGGTATCATCCTCGACAAGATGGGTGTCCGATTTACTGCGGTTTTATCTGCGGCGGTCATGCTTGTCGGAGCTTGTGTAAAGTGGTATGCTGTGAGCGAGAGTTTTGTGGGAACCGGACTAGAGGCTTGGTTTAACAACAACCTGAATTATATTCCCATCTTCGATGAACTAGGCGTTTCGCCTTTCTATGAGGGGATGCCTGCTTCTGCCAAGTTTGCAGCCAGTGGCTTTATGATTTTCGGTTGTGGCTGCGAGATGTGTGGCATTACCGTCAGTCGTGGTATTGTCAAGTGGTTCAAGGGGCGTGAGATGGCCCTGGCCATGGGTTCTGAAATGGCTTTGGCTCGTCTGGGTGTTGCCACTTGTATGATCTTCTCACCATTCTTTGCACGTCTGGGCGGTGAGGTGTCTGTTAGCCGTTCTGTTGCTTTCGGCGTAGTACTGATGTGTATCGCCTTGATGATGACAATCGTCTATTTCTTCATGGATCAGAAGTTGGATGCTCAGACCGGTGAGGCTGAGGAAAAAGATGATCCTTTCAAAATCAGCGATCTGGGAAAGATTCTCACGGATGCTGGTTTCTGGATTGTGGCGCTGCTCTGTGTGCTCTATTATTCTGCCATCTTCCCCTTCCAGAAATATGCGGTGAACATGTTGCAGTGTAACCTCACATTGACAGCACCTGATGCTGATTCGTTCTGGGCCTCTTCGAGCGTTACGATTGTACAGTATATCATCATGCTCATTGTTGCTGCAGCTGGTTTCGCCAGCAATTTCCAGAAGAAAGTGAATCTGAAGTATGGACTGCTGGCCATTTCGGTCATTGCACTTATCACGTATTGCTATATGGGCTACATGCGTCAGTCTGCAGAGAGCATCTTCGCTGTATTCCCCTTGTTGGCTGTGCTGATAACACCGATTCTAGGTAGTTATCTCGACCATCATGGCAAGGCAGCGTCTATGCTTGTATTAGGTTCTGTACTGCTGATTGCATGCCATCTGACATTTGCTTTTGTATTACCAGCATTCAAGGGTAGTCCTGTAGGAGGTATCATCATTGCCTATGCCACGATTCTAGTGTTGGGTGCATCATTTTCTCTGGTACCTGCCTCTCTCTGGCCTTCAGTACCTAAACTGGTGGATGCCAAGGTGATTGGATCGGCCTATGCTCTTATCTTCTGGATCCAGAATATCGGTCTGTGGTTGTTCCCGCTGCTCATTGGCAAGGTGCTCGACCAGACTAATCCTGGTGTCACGGATCCCACTCAATTCGACTATACGGCTCCACTCGTAATGCTTGCCTGCCTGGGCGTTGCAGCATTATTGCTTGGCTTTGTACTGAAGGTGGTAGACCGTAAGAAAGGCATTGGCCTTGAATTGCCAAATATAACGGAATAATACGACTATTATGAAAATAGGATTCGACAACGACAAATATCTTAAGATCCAGTCCGAACATATCAAGGAGCGTATTGCCCAGTTTGACGGCAAGCTCTATATGGAGTTAGGTGGAAAGCTCTTCGATGACCACCATGCTTCACGTGTCCTGCCAGGATTCAAGCCCGATAGTAAGTTGCGCATGCTAGCTCAGTTACGTGATAGCATCGAGATTGTGATTGTGGTCAATGCAGACGATATCGAGAAGAATAAGGTTCGTGCAGACCTCGGCATCACATACGATGAGGACGTACTGCGTCTGCGCGATGAGTTTATGACTCGTAACTTCATGGTGGGCAGCGTTGTGATTACGCACTACACAGGTCAGCATGCTGCCGATCAGTTCCGTCATCGTCTGGAGCGCGAGGGCATCAAGTCGTATGTACACTACCCTATCGACGGCTATCCTCATAATGTGGAACTGATTGCCTCCGATGAGGGCTTTGGTAAGAACGACTATGTGGTAACTTCCCGTCCACTCGTTATCGTGACGGCCCCTGGTCCTGGTAGCGGTAAGATGGCAACTTGTCTCTCGCAGCTCTACAACGAGAACAAGCGCGGCATTCGAGCTGGCTATGCTAAGTTCGAGACATTCCCTGTATGGAATCTGCCACTGAAGCATCCTGTCAACATCGCTTATGAGGCTGCTACAGCCGATCTGAACGATGTGAACATGATCGACCCCTTCCATCTGGAAGCCTATAACAAGACAGCTGTGAACTACAATCGCGACATTGAGATCTTCCCCGTATTAAATGCCCTTTTCGAGGGTATCTACGGCGAGAATCCTTATAAGTCGCCCACGGATATGGGAGTGAATATGATCGGTTTCTGCATCAGCGATGATGAAGTGTGCTGCAAAGCTTCGAAAGATGAAATTATCCGCCGTTTTTACGATGCCACCAATAAGATGGCCGAAGGTGCTGACAATGAGAGCGAGGTGAATAAGATACGTATGCTCTTCAATCAGGCAAAGATTACAACTGCTTTCCGACCTGTGACGACAGCTGCCTATGAGAAGAAACTGGAAACTGGTCACACTGCAGCAGCCATCGAACTGGAAGACGGTACCATCATTACGTCAAAATCATCACCCCTGCTGGGCTGTAGTGCTGCCTTATTGCTTAATGCCACAAAACACCTTGCAGGAATCGACCATGAAGTCAAACTCATTCCACAGAGTCTGATTGAACCTATTCAGAAGACTAAGATTGAATATCTGGGAGGAAAAAACCCACGTCTGCATACCGATGAAGTACTGGTAGCACTATCTGTACTCTCTAACGACGACGAGAATTGCCGTAAGGCTCTCGAAAAACTGCCACTTCTGCGTGGATGTCAAGTTCACTCGACAGTCATGCTCTCAGAGGTTGACCGCAAGATATTCAAGAAACTGGGGTGTGGACTGACTTGCGATCCTGTAAGAAAGATTTAAGATTCTGATGGCAGAGGCAATCCGACAACGGTTGAACGACACCCCTTTCGCCAGATGGACTGTGCTCTTCATCGTGGCTACTGCCATGATGATGGGGTATTTTGTCAATGATGTGATGTCACCACTGGAGACATTGTTAGAGGCTCCTCGCAGTCAGGGCGGACTTGGTTGGACACCATCCGACTATGGATTATTTTCAGGTGCAGGCAGTTTTATCAATGTATTCTTGTTAATGCTCTTCTTCTCGGGACTGATTCTTGACAAGATGGGCATCCGGTTCACAGGTGTACTGGCCTGTAGTTTGATGGTCATAGGAACATTGTTGAAACTCTATGGTGTCACTACTGACTTTGGTTCAGCCGAGATGACGGTATTCGGTTTTCAGCTGCCCATGTCGGTGACTGTTGCATCATTGGGCTTTTCTGTATTCGGTGTGGGTTATGAGATGACGGGCATCACCGTATCAAAAGCGATGGTACGTTGGTTCACTGGGCATGAGCTGGCATTGGCTATGGGCATTCAGTTGGCCATGGCCCGTCTGGGGACAGCTGCTGCACTGAGCATCTCTGCTCCTATCGCACGCCATTTCACCCTCTCAATGCCATTGCTTGTTTCGCTGGCATTCCTGATGATTGGTCTGCTGGCATTCCTTGTGTTCTGTGTGATGGATCGCAAACTGGATTCTTCGAATCCTAGTGGGACAGCCAATTCTGAAGAATTCCGTTTCTCCGATATCGGCATGACGCTTCGCAATCCTGGTTTTTGGTTGATCACGCTCTTTTGCGTTCTATTCTATTCTGCCGTTTCGCCATTCCTGAAGTTCTCAACCAAACTGATGGTCATGAAATATGGTGTCGATCCAGATATTGCAGGTTTCTTCTCGAGTATTGCACCCTTTGGTACGATACTGATGACGCCACTGTTCGGACTTGTGTATGATCGCTACGGCAAGGGTGTTACATTAGTTATCACAGGTGCCCTGATGCTCACAGCAGTCCATTTCGGTTTCTCGCTGCCCATGCACTCTTCAACGGTAGCCATCGCCTTAATGGTCATTCTCAGTGTCGGCTATTCTTTGGCACCTGCAGCCTTGTGGCCTTGTGTACCAAAGATTATCCCTCTGAAATGTCTCGGAACTGCTTATTCCATGATTTTCTTCATCCAGAATTTTGGGCGTGCAATCATCCCGATGTTTGTAGGACGTGCCAACGAGACTGATCCCAGCTATACTACATCAATGCTTATCTTCGGTTTTACGGCCCTAGGAGCGGCACTCATCGCCATCGCCATGTTGTTGGTTGATCGACAGAAGGGTTACGGACTGCAACTACCAAACATAAAAAAGTGACAAACATGAAGATTGGATCAATCCTAACTAAAAGTATCAACTATTTGGTAACACCTATCGTTTGGAACCTCCCCTTATTTCTCATCTCAATTCTGATGCTGGGCGGTTTTGACATGCTCTATTATCAGCATCTGTACCATGAATACGAAATAAGTGAGATTTTGTCGGGATATGCAGAAATGGTTTTCATGGCGTACATTATTAATATCGTCTGTTATCTGCTACGCAAGATACACTTCCATATCTTTGTCTATCTTGTCCTGTTCGTTATCTATATCGTCAATTTCTATCTCAGGTATTCTTTCGGAACAGATATCTCACCCAAGATTCTTCTGCTGGTATTTGAGACGAACACGAAGGAGGTATCCGGATTCTTCAAGACTTATCTGATGACAGGCGGGATGTACAAGACAATAGGCGCATTTGTGATTGTGGTGACTTTCATCATCCTAGGAGAGCGCTTGAAGAAACGAATCCGGAAAATGGTTAATAAACCGGCATTTCTAGTTTTGCTGACAATCATTGTGCTCTTTGGTGTCATCGGCGGAGCCAGTGCTTTGGGCAGATATACGAGTCTGACGATGTGCAAAGATACCTATGAGGCAGAACGATGGCTGATGAAGATTCCTTTCCGCAAGGGCATGCCCATGCCCAATTTCTGCTATTCCATCAATGCCATACGGATGTCGGGCGAGGATCTCAATCACATGATCAAGGCCACCAGCGAGGCACTTAAGGATGTCGGTTGCACCACTACTGATTCGTTGAACATCGTCTTGGTAATTGGAGAGTCGTATAATAAGTATCATGCCAGTCTATATGGCTATGATCTCGATACCACACCCTACCAGTGTGCCGAGGCTGCCAAGGGTAATCTCTTCGCCTTCAACAAAGTCAAGGCACCGCACAATCAGACAAGCATTGTACTGAAAAACGTGCTATGCTGCAATAATATCCATGAGGGTGAACGCTGGTATAACTATCCTTATTTCCCTGCTATTTTCAAAAAAGCCGGCTTTGGCGTCTGGCTTTGGGACAATCAATACAAATGGGATGAGAATGCTGCTTGGGCTTTTACTCTGAACTCCGTCATGTTCAACGACTCGATTATGAAAATGTCGTATAACGATGTCAACAAGACCTGTGCACCTTATGACGGAGAACTTATTACTGCTTTCAAAGAGGAAAAGTACAAGGATCTTGGCTCGCGTAACTTCCTGATATTCCATCTTGCAGGACAGCATTTTCTGGCAAAGAACCAATATCCCCAAGAGAAAAAATACGATGTCTTCTCAGCCAAGGACGTCAAAAACACGGCTTCCTATCTGAATGCAGAGAGCCGTCAACGTATTGCAGAATATGCCAATGCCACTCGCTATAACGATGAAGTAATCCATCAGATCATCGAGATGGTACGCCATACGAACAGCATTTTGATTTATTTCCCCGATCATGGCGAAGAAGTCTATGACTACCGCGATTTCTACGGACGACAGATTTTCAGTGAAGATCGGATTACCGACGATTTGATCAAATACCAACTGGAAATTCCTTTCGTGGTGTGGTGCTCTGATAGCTGGAAAGAAAAGCATCCACAGGAATACGAGAATATCAAACAGGCCATCGACAGAGAGTTTACAACTGACAACATCTGTCATATGTTGTTCCGTTTGGCAGGAATCAGAACCAAGGAGTACAAATCAAAAAGAGACCTGCTCAGCCCTGATTTCGAGTCCCAGACAAAGGCTTACGACATCACTTCACTGTAGCCAGCTCTTTCCTCTGGATGACATCCTATGTCACCCAGTCTGTAAAACACTACTCATCCATACGAAAGCGGACTACTAGGGGGAGATGGTCGCTATAGCCACGCTGATAGCGCATACCATTGTAAGTCCGGCGGGGCTTATAGCCACCATATTGAGGATCTTCTTCTAACAGGAACAAGGGGGCATGAACAAAGGCTGTATCTACTTTATTTGCGATACTTGGACTGCCAAAGACATGATCGATGCTGTCCCATTTACCCTTATAACGATAGGTACCCCTCACGTCATGGTCACCTTGTGCCTCTTGGGTAAGACTGTGCATGTCTCTCTCATGGAGACTATTGAATACAGGACTGTCAGACGTGTCGTTGAAATCACCAGTTATCAAAATCTTAGCCTCTGGAGAGAGGTTACGGACAGAGTCTACCGAAGCACAAAGCCGATCCATAGCAGTCTGACGGAAAGGACGACTATATCTTTCCCCACCATGACGACTCGGTGCATGAACGACAAACACATGCAGGGTATCACCTGACTGGATCTGACCACAGACATAAAGGATATCACGCGTTGCACGCATATTCTCTATCGGTTCGATGCGTAAGCGATTCGTTCTGATTGGCGAGAAGGTAAAGGGCGAATACAACAGCGCCACATCGATACCACGGGCATCAGGTGATGTTGTCATCAGGTATTCATAACCGGCATTACGCAAAAGCGAACGTTTCGTCAGATCCCTCATCGCCGTGTCGTTCTCTACCTCACAGAGAGCTATCAGGTCAGGAATACCGTTATCAGAGACTGAAAGAATGGTCTGAGCCACACTATTCACCTTGCGCCAATAGCGCTTCTTGGTCCAGTGGCGCGTGGCATCTGGCAGGAATTCCTCGTCCTGCTTACCATCATCATGAAGATAATCAAACAGATTCTCACAGTTCAATTCTACTAATGTGAAGAATCCGGAAAGTAACAAGCTGAGAAACATCATGACTGCTTTACCTTTTTGATTTTCCAGCCTATGGCAGCAACGACAATACTGGTAACTGGCGACAGGTAATTGAAGAAGCAATATGGCAGATAGGTCAGCGTAGCCACGCCGAGCACTGTACTCTGTGTCAGGCCACAGGTATTCCATGGCACCAAAACAGAAGTTACTGTCGCACCATCTTCACACGAGCGGCTCAGCAGTCTGGCTTCGTAGCCACGTTTACGGTAGGTATCCTTGAACATCGAACTGGAGAGCATGATTGAGAGATACTGATCTGCTGTGGCGATATTGCAGAAGATAGCCGTCCCTACAGTTGAAGCCACCAACGATGCGGTGCCCTTAGCTAAGCGCAGGATCAGTCCCATGAGATCACGTAACTGTCCCGTTGCTGTCAGAGCCCCACCAAACGTCTGGGCACAGATAATCAGCCAGATTGTCGGCATCATCCCCGACATGCCATTGGTATGCACCAGTTCGTTCAACACGGCGTTGCCTGTCTCGATATCTGTACTGCCATAACACACCTGCATCATACCTTTATATTGTGTGAGCAAGCCCGCTCCTTCTTCACCAGAAATCTGATGCACCAGCTGCGGTTGGACCAACAGCGCAACAATGACTGCGAGGAGGATGGCCAAGAACAACACCACCATCGAAGGCCATCTGCGGGCAATCATCACCCCTGTCAGTACAGGCACCAGCAGAAGCCACGGCGAGATGACAAACGTTCGTTGCAGCCCCTCCATAAACTCCACCACATTGCCATGGCCAGAAACGTTCATCGTAAATCCGGCAATCAGGAAGATCGTGATCGAGATACAGAATGTCGGTACGGTCGTATAGAGCATATAGCGGATATGGGTGAATAGTGGTGTACCCGACACACTTGAGGCCAGTACCGTGGTATCCGATAGTGGAGAAAGCTTATCGCCAAAATAGGCTCCCGTAATAATCGAACCGGCTATCCAGCCGTCATCGAATCCATGGGCCTTGCCGATACCCATCAGGGCCAGTCCTATCGTCGCCACTGTTGTCCAAGACGAACCAATCATCAGACTGACGAGTGCACAGAGGATACTACTGCTCACAAGGAACACTTCCGGACGGATAATCTGCATACCATAGTAGATCATTGTCGGCACAATACCCGACACCATCCAGGTTCCGCCGATGGCACCGATCAGCAACAGGATGATGATGGCTGGCGTACAACTGGCTATCTTGTCAGTTATCTCATTCTCCAGGTTCTCCCACTCCAGCCGTTTCGAGAAGTGTCCTACCACCACGCTGACAGCCGAGGCAGCCAGCAGTGACACCTGAGAGGCACCATCCAGTGTTGCGTTACCGAAAACGGCAACGCAACATGTTATCAGTACGATCAATACCAGAAATGGGATAAACGACAGCATCTAGCAGACCTTCTCGAGTCGTTTCATCATTGCGAACATGAAGACGGCAGCCACGAGGCAGACACCCAGGAAGACGCTCCAGCAAACCCAGAGAGGAACAGCTCCCCAAAGCAGACCGCCTACGACAACGAGCTGGTTACCGATAGCCGTAGCTACGAACCAGCCACCCATCATCATACCCTTATATTTGGGAGGTGCAACCTTAGATACGAAAGAAATACCCATCGGCGAAAGCAACAGCTCACCAAAGGTCAGCACCAGATAAACCGTAATCAGCAAGTTTGGTGTAACATCAGCCACATGAACAGCAACAGGGTTACCGTCAGCACCCATCTCCGTCTGAGGCATCGGCAAGCCAAACGACGAGAAAGCCATCAGCGCATAGGCAATGGCAGCAACAATCATACCGTAAGCAATCTTGCGAGGGGCAGAAGGCTCCTTGCCCTTAGCAGCCAACGAACCGAAGATGGCCATCGAAACTGGAGTCAATGCCACCACATAGAAGGGGTTGAACTGCTGGAAGATAGGAGCAGAGACTGTCACACTGCCATCAGCGTCATACTGCAGGCAGAGAAAAGCCAGGGCCATACAGATAATCACGGCAGAGATGGCCTTGCCCTTGCCTGTCTTCGACTGGAACAGCGAGAACAGGGCATAGACGATAAAGATCACAGCCACGAGGTTCCATACATCGAAGCACATCGCCTGCAAGCCTTCAGCCGACTGGGCTGTAAACTCATCAGCGAAGTAAGTCAGTGACAGGCCATTCTGGTGGAAGGCCATCCAGAAGAAGATCACCACGGCAAACACGAGGCACAAGGCCACGATGCGCTGCTTGGTCTCTTCCTTCGAGAGTTCAGGCTCCGAGCTGGCATCAGCCTTGGCTGCATCCTTCTTCGTTCCACCCTCCGTATGACGGAACGTACTGCGGAACATGTAATAGATGGCAATGGAGAGAATCAGCGATGCACAGGCCACTGCAAACGAGAAGTGGTAGGCGTCATTGCTGGAATACCCCAAGGATACCTCAGCATACTCCTTAATCTTAATGGCAGCGGTAGGTGCAAACAGCGCACCGATGTTGATGGCCATATAGAAGATAGAGAAACCTGCATCGCGCTTGTCCTTGTACTTCGGATCATTATACAGATCACCCACCATCACCTGGAGGTTACCCTTGAAAAGACCTGTACCTAAGCCGATAAGCAACAGGGCTGCCAGCATCACGACCAGTGCCACGCTGTCACCGCCTAGAGGCACCGACAAGAGCAGATAGCCACCAAACATGATGATGATACCCGTGGTGACCATCTTTCCGAAACCGAACTTATCGGCCATGATACCACCAATCAGCGGGAGGAAATACACCAGCATAAGGAATGAACTGTAGATTGTACCAGCCAGGGCGGGCGACAATCCGTAATTGGCTCTCAGAAACAGAGCAAAAACGGCGAGCATCGTGTAATAGCCGAAACGCTCACCTGTGTTGGCCAATGCCAACGCGAATAATCCTTTAGGTTGTCCTTCGAACATACTTATTTAATATTTGAGTTTTTTGTCCTGATGATATCAAACAGATAGGTAAACTTCACCACGATATTGCCGAAGTTGGAACGGCCGAAATAGTCGCGCTTCGTTGCACCATACATATTGCCCAGACCAAAATAGTAACGGCCCTCCAGCAGAAAATGCCCCAGACGGCGGTTGCTGAACTCGAGACCCAGTCCACCGGTGATGCCATAATCAAACTTGTTCTCGACTGCCATCGAGTCTTGAGCCACCACTTGCGATACACGGACGCCACGATACTTGTAGTCGGGATTCGGCTGTTGGTAGGTACCTGGATTAAATGCCGGGTCATGCACGTCGAAGTTCGACTCGGACTTATCACTCAGGAAAAAGCCGAATTGGGGGCCAATCTGGAAAAAGGCCTGGAATCCTTTACGTTCTCTTCCCCACCCCAGTCTTGCCAGTAAGGGAATCTGCACATAGTTCATCTGCCGCTGATAGCGCAATGTCTGTGTCGGATCGGTATGCAGTGGCACGGGCTGGTCTTTCACATCCAGGATATTCTCTTTCCAGCCTATCTGCGAATAGTTTACTTCAGCCACCAATGCACAGATGCTCTTGAAATATTTCTCACATGTATAGCGCATCGTCACACCAGCGGTCATGCCGCCAATCATCCCTTGGGGTACAGTGGGCATAAAGGCGACATTACTCAATACGTAGCCACCGTTCACACCAACGGCCAGATCTCTTCTGTACTCACCGACCTGGGCAACAGCCGTAGCAATGAAAAAATGAAAAAATGAAAAGATGATAATAAAACGTCTCATATATATCTTCCATTCTTCATTTTTAGAACCTGATGGTTTCTACCAGATGTTCTGGCTTATAGTGTACGAAAAGAAATGCCCTGTTCCTCAGACCGCCATTACCATAGCGTTCAAACTGCAACGGGGTCTGTACAGGCGGATAGCCAAACATACCGGCAGCACCATTGAAGGTCTTGCCATACTTATGCAATCCCCTCAGGAAGAAGTAGGCATGGTCGAAACCAGTCAAGGCAAAGCGCGGCAACTGCGACGGCATGTCTGCACGGAAATTCCTACGGTACTTCTGCTGAAGCCGCTGCGTGGCGGGCGACAGCGGGTTATAATAGAATACCGACGGGATATAGGTATCAAACTTATACAGGTTTTCCAGGTAGCGGTTGGTGTACATCAACCAGTCAGTATAGCCAAACATTGTTATCTCAAGCTCGGGATATTTCACCTTCATACCATTCAGCTTCGAGAAAGCGATGCCTAGTTCCTGCGAACGGCCTGTGTTCAGGATCACCACGTTACGCTTCGTCGTACTGAACGACTTGAAGAAAGCATCCTCTGTCGATTTCAGGTTCGTCACCTTATACTCAATATTATGCAGTTCCAACTGTCGGCGAAGCCCCGAGGTGAAGTTCCCCTTCCTGCTCGTCGAGTCGTTACAGTCTATTATCACGGGGTGATAATCCTTGAATCGCTCCATGAAATGGTTAATGGTAGCCTCGTTGATCTCCGTTGGCGATTGCCATACCTGGAAGATATTACGGTTGGTTGTCAACTGTGGGGCATTGATCGAGAACGGGATCAGCAGTCGGATATCATAATACTTCACAAACTCCGAGAGCACGTCCATCTGCTTTGAGTACAGCGGTCCGATAATCAAGTCGCATCGTGTAGCTGCATCGTCAAGCAGCACGGGGCGGATATCCGCGTCGTCTGGGGTGTTCCATGCATGCACATCGACACTGATGCCCATTTTCTTCAGACTGTCGCAGGCCATCAGCACGCCACGGTAATACTCCACCATGCGCTTGCCGTCGCCGTTGATATCGTGCAGCGGCAGCATCACCCCCAGACGGATGGCTCTGTTCCTCACGTCATCGTCTTCTTTCTTTGCGGTCTGGGATGCCACCTCTGCCTGATGGCTCTGCGTCACCTGCCGACTCTGGTTCGCCAGTTGAGGCTGGGCACTATGCTTCGAGAAGGGGATCTTTATTTCCATTCCCTTTTTCAACTCGAAGTCGGGCATCCTCATCTCGGGATTGGCCTCAATCAGTTCGTCGATGGTGATCTCATACATTCTGGAGATGCCGAAGATGGTCTCCTTACGTTTCACTTTATGCAATCCGCGGATGGCTGGTCCATCCTGAGCCAAGACGATACCGGCACCCACAAACAGCAGTGCAAACAACAAAAAATATCTTAAAACACGTGTCATATTTTCAAAAATTACGAATTTCGCCTACAAAAGTACAAAATAATTGTGAAATGGTAATTATGAATTATGAATTATTTACTATCTTTGCACTTTAAAGCATACGAAAATGAAGATAAAACAGTTGATTCTGGCCTCTATGGCGGTTTTTCTGCCATATTTATGCCATGCACAGAGCATCTCGCCCTCTGCCGTTTATACCAATGACGAAGGTGCCCAGACTGAGTCCAACGACAACATTGCAGGACAAGCTCCCTTGAACGTCAATTTCTACGCCAATCCTTCCGGTATGGACGGGCTTGACCCCATCTATGAGTGGCATTTCCGTCTGACGGGCGAAGAGAAGGATCTGATGGTGCGCTATGAAGAGAACACCGACTATACCTTTACGAATGCCGGTGTCACCCGCGTCACGCTGATTGTTAAGATAAACGGCAATACAGAAGTACTCGATTCAGCGACCTTCGTCGTAACCGTCAGTGAGAGTAAACTCATCTTTCCAAATGCTTTCTCCCCTAACGGTGATGAAAAGAACCCAACCTTCAGGCCCAAGGAGTATCAGAGCCTCGTGGAGTTCCATGCATATATCTTCAACCGCTGGGGACATAAGCTCTATGAGTGGACGGATCCCAGTGCCGACGGCTGGGACGGCACCTTCAACGGCAAGCCTGTCAAAGACGGTGTCTACTTCCTCCTCTGCAAGGCCAAAGGAGCCGACGGACGCGTCTACAACATCCGCAAAGACGTCAATCTGCTGCGCGGCTATATAGAAACCATCGATCACGAATAATCCCATGAAACGAGAAGACGATAAGATCAATGTGTACGGAGCTCGCGTACATAATCTGAAGAATATTGATGTGGAGATCCCACGCCAGTCACTGACCGTCATTACCGGTCTCAGCGGCTCAGGCAAGTCATCGCTGGCCTTCGACACCATCTTTGCCGAGGGACAGCGCCGTTATATCGAGACTTTCTCTGCCTATGCCCGCAATTTCCTCGGAGGCATGGAGCGGCCTGACGTCGATAAGATTACCGGTCTCTCGCCCGTCATCAGCATCGAGCAGAAGACCACGAACAAGAATCCCCGTTCCACCGTTGGCACCACTACGGAGATCTACGACTATATGCGTCTGCTCTTTGCCCGGGCAGGACGTGCCTATAGTTACGCCACAGGTGAGGAAATGGTCAAATACACGGAGGAGAAAGTGCTCGACATGATCCTGAACGACTATGCCGGCAAGCGCATTTTCATTCTCGCCCCTCTGGTCAAGAGCCGAAAGGGTCACTATCGCGAACTCTTCGAGTCGATGCGGCGCAAGGGCTACCTGAACATCCGCGTTGACGGTGAACTCATGGAGATCACCCGAGGCATGAAGGTGGACCGTTATAAGAACCACGACATCGAGGTGGTCATCGACAAGCTGCAGGTCTCCGATAAGGACGAGGAGCGCCTGAAGAAGTCTGTTGCCATTGCCATGAAACAGGGTGAAGGGCTGGTCATGATTCTCGACAAAGACACGGGTGCCGTCAAGCATTTCTCCAAACGGCTGATGTGTCCGACGACGGGCATAAGCTACTCAGACCCGGCGCCTAACAACTTTTCGTTCAACTCCCCCCAAGGGGCTTGTCCTCACTGTAAAGGTCTGGGCGTCATCAATCAGATCGACCTCTCGAAAGTCATCCCCGACCGTCGTCAGAGCATCCACGAAGGCGGTATCGTCCCCCTCGGGAAATACAAGAACCAGATGATCTTCTGGCAGGTAGAGGCCATCCTGAAGAAATATGATTTTGACTTGAAGACACCTATCGAAGACATCCCCGAAGAGGCTCTTCGCGAAGTGCTTTACGGTTCCCTGGAGAACGTGCGCATCGACAAGGATCTTGTCCACACCTCCAGCGACTATTATGTCTCTTTCGACGGTATCATCAAGTACCTGCGCAACGTGATGGACAACGATGACAGTACGGCCGGCCAGAAGTGGGCCGACCAGTTCCTTGCAGAATGTGAGTGCCCGGAGTGTCACGGACAGCGACTGAACCGTGAAGCCCTTTCCTATCGTGTCTGGGACAAGAACATCGCCGAACTCGCGTCGATGGATCTCACCGAACTGCGTGAGTGGCTCGACGAGGTGGAGCAGCACCTCGACCACCAGCAACAGCAGATTGCACATGAGATCCTGAAGGAGATACGTACCCGTCTAGACTTCCTGCTCGAAGTAGGTCTCGACTACCTGGCCCTCAACCGGCAGTCTGCCTCCCTCTCGGGCGGTGAGAGCCAGCGCATCCGTCTAGCCACGCAGATAGGTTCCCAGCTCGTCAATGTGCTCTATATCCTCGACGAGCCCTCCATTGGCCTCCACCAGCGCGACAACGAGCGTCTGATCCATTCGCTCAAGGAACTGCGCGACCTGGGCAATACGGTCATCGTGGTGGAGCACGATCAGGATATGATGCTCAATGCCGACTATATCGTGGATATCGGTCCCCGGGCAGGGCGCAAGGGCGGTGAGGTGGTTTTCCAGGGCACCCCCAAGGAAATGCTCAAGACCGACACCATCACGGCCCAGTACCTCAACGGTCAGCAGCAGATCGCCATTCCCGCCAAGCGACGTAAAGGCAACGGCAAGAGTCTCGTGCTGAAAGGCTGCACAGGCAACAACCTCAAGCATGTCGATGTAGAATTCCCCCTGGGCAAGCTCATCCTCGTCACGGGTGTCTCCGGCTCCGGCAAGTCTACCCTTATCAACGAGACGCTGCAGCCCATCCTCTCGCAACACTTCTATCACTCGCTGAAGGCACCCATGCCTTACGACAGCATTGAGGGACTTGAGTATATAGATAAGGTTGTCAATGTCGACCAGAGTCCCATCGGCCGAACGCCCCGCTCCAATCCTGCCACCTATACGGGCGTCTTCTCCGATATCCGCAGTCTGTTTGTCAACCTCCCCGAGGCCAAGATCCGTGGCTACAAGCCCGGGCGCTTCTCCTTCAATGTGAAAGGCGGACGCTGTGAGACCTGTGGCGGCAACGGCTACAAGACCATCGAGATGAACTTCCTGCCCGATATCCAGGTGCCCTGCGAGGAGTGTCATGGCAAGCGCTACAACCGTGAGACGCTTGAGGTGCGTTACAAGGGCAAGTCGATAGCCGACGTGCTCGACATGACCATCAACCAGGCTGTAGAGTTCTTCGAGAACGTGCCCGACATCCTCCGCAAGATCAAGACCATTCAGGAAGTAGGCTTGGGCTACATCAAGTTAGGCCAGCCCTCCACCACCCTCTCCGGCGGTGAGAGCCAGCGCGTAAAGCTCGCCACCGAACTCTCGAAGAAGGATACGGGTAAGACCCTGTATATCCTCGACGAGCCAACGACAGGGCTGCATTTCGAGGATATCCGCATCCTGATGGATGTACTCCAGAAGCTTGTGGATCGCGGCAACACGGTCATCATCATCGAGCATAACCTCGATGTCATCAAACTGGCCGACTGGATTATCGACATGGGCCCCGAGGGCGGTCGCAAGGGCGGCCAAGTGCTCTCCACCGGTACCCCCGAAGAGGTGGCCAAGTCCAGGAAAGGCTACACCCCGAAGTTCCTCAAGACCAAAGACACGGCATAAATTGATCATTATTAACGAGTGCCGCCTGCCGCGAGGTGGCACTCGTTTTACTTATAGTGTCCTCCAAACTTTTCTGCGGATTTCTTTTGTTTCAAAAGTTTTTC